>Ga0193751_1000194_pt1 | contig 54189 bp, 47 predicted proteins | sample L1c2metaG_FD_143050 | JGI IMG/M metagenome (GOLD analysis project Ga0193751, IMG submission 143050) | Soil microbial communities from a riparian zone of the East river system, Colorado, United States - L1c2 | ecosystem: Environmental > Terrestrial > Soil > Riparian zone | place: USA: East River...
ATCGGCCCAGCGATTGAATTCATGTTGCAGGCGATCGTCGGGAGATGGCGACTTGTCATTCAACATAGGACTTCTCCGATAAGAGTCGTTGGTCGGTAGTCGGTAGTCGGTAGTCGTTGGCAAACATCGCGAACGACCAACGACTATCGACCAGCGACTTTTCCTTCGCCATTCCATGGGTCCACGACATCAACACCACAGTCCTCGAAGTCTGCAACATCGCGCGTCGCGAGTTTGGCCGATCGCACTCGGGCAATGGCCGCGATCTGCGCATCCGCATGGCTGATCGGCCGGCCGAGGGCACGTCGCTCAGCGGCAATCTTAGAAAAAATTCGGGCTGCATCGCTCTCGAACCCAAAAACGCGTCCCGCCAAGTCCTCTGCAAACATCGCTTCTGCCGCCACCAATAGCCCTTCGCGGCGCTTGCCCTTGGTGAGCAACTCAATTCCATAAAAGATTTCCGCCTCGGTGATTGATGTTGTAAAGAGTTCCGTTGCTGGTTGTTTGGCAACCCATGCCACAACCCGAGAAGAGGGCTTGGGCCTCATAAGCTCTGAGAGCACATTAGTATCGAGGATGGTCATTCGCCAAATTCCGCGACTTGGCGCATAGCGTCGCGTCGCGGCAATTCAAATTCGAGCCCGCCAAACGCTGCAAATCGTCGGCGAACCGCTTCCGCCAAGTTCCCCTTTACCGGCGATGAAGAGGTTAGAGCCGAGCGCAGAATTTCCCTTGCCTCTTCCTCCATCGAACGTCCGTGATAGGCGGCGCGGACCCTCAACCGTGTCTTGGTTTTCTCGTCAAGTTGTCGAATGGTTATGGTAGCCATGCTGTCAATGATATCACTGCTAGCAACGAATGCAAAGAGAAAAAGAGAAAAACTCATTAATCGTTGGCAAACGTCGCTAACGCTACCGACCAACGACTATCGACCAGCGACTCTTTCCAGTTCCTCGAAAAACGCCGGGTACGACACTCCCGCCGCATCCGCCCCCAGAATCGTCGTCGCGCCCTCCGCTCGCAATGCGGCCACAGCGCACGCCATGGCAATGCGGTGATCGCCGAACGAATCCAGCTCGGCGCCATGCAGATGCTGGCCCCCAGGAATCCGCATTCCATCGGGCCGCTCTTCCACTTCCGCGCCCATTTTTCGCAGGTTGGCGGCTACGGCGGCGATGCGGTCTGACTCCTTTACCCGCAACTCCCTGGCGTCGCGAACTTCGAGCCCGCCGTCGGAGTAAGGCGCAACCGCAGCCAGCACCGGAATCTCATCAATCAGCGCAGCCGTATCGGCGCCGGCAATTACGGCTCCCTTCCACGCCGCTCCACGCGCCTCAATCGTCCCTACCAACTCGCCCTGATGCTCCTCAAGATGCGCGACTGAAACCTTCAACCCCATTTGCATCAGGATATCGAGCAGCCGCGCCCGCGTAGGATTCATCAGAATCCCCGGCAAAGTAATCTGGGATCCCGGAAACAGCGCCGCCGCACAAAGAAAGAACGCGGCACTTGAAAGATCGCCGGGCACATGCGCCTCAATCGCGCGCAGCCGCTGTCCGCCCATAATCCGCGATGCATTCCCGGTGCGCTCGACCTCCGCTCCAAAAGCGCGCAGCGCGATTTCCCCGTGATCGCGCGTGCGGATAGGCTCTTCGACCACCGTCTCGCCCTCGGCAAACAGCCCGGCAAACAGCACACACGACTTCACCTGCGCACTAGCCACCTCCGGCCGGTAATGAATCGGCTTCAGGGGACCGCCGTGAATTTTCAGTGGAGGCCGGCCATCCGCGCCCTCGATCCTCGCGCCCATCTCCGAAAGCGGCGTCATAATCCGCGCCATCGGCCGCCGCGAGAGCGACTCATCTCCGCATAACTCGCTCGAAAATGGCTGCCCCGCAAGAATTCCGCTCAGCATCCGCATAGTCGAGCCCGAGTTTCCGCAATCCAGCACCTCCACCGGAGGGTTCAGCTGCGGCCCCACGCCACGCACTTCAATCGCCGAATCGTCGTTTCCATCTTTCACACGCTTCCACTCGCAGCCAAGTTTCGCCACACAATCGAGTGTGCTGGCGCAATCGCGCGCCGCCGAAAAATTCTGGAATCGGCTCGCGCCCTCCGCAATCGCCGCCAGCATTGCATAACGGTGCGAAATGGACTTATCGCCAGGAATGCGAACCACTCCGCGCACCGAACGCGCAGGACGAACGATGACATTCGAACCACGAAGCTTCGAATCAACAGCCATGAATTAAATATAGCGGAGATTTCTGACGCGAGAGACGGTCGTGTGGGGACGGGCGCCTCGCCCGTCCAAGCCGAGCGCAGCTCGGCAGCCGCCCGTGGCCAAACCAACTCGGCATTCGCTTGCGAGGCCGGCCTACGACGCCCGCACGCGCCCAGTCGCTTCCGCGAGTATCTCCTGCGGAACTTCCCGCAGCATCACATGAAATTCAAACATGGGCGTTAGCGTCCCGCGCCCCCACCGCGCCACTTCCCAATGCGCCCGGACAAACTTCACCTCCGGCCGCGCCGTCAGATTGAGCAGCAGCGGAATTTCCTCGCGATAAAATTTCTGCGGAAAAACCGCGACCGGCTTGGCATCCCACGTCGCGCCATCCGCCGATCCGAAGATGCTGACATCGAGCGATTCCTGCTCGATGATGTTGGTGATGGCCAGCGTCAGCAGAAAAATCCGGCCCTCCGCCCGACTCACATCCAGCGCAGGACCGTCTCCTTTGGCGTTGACCACCGTTCTTTCAGGAACTAGAAACGCTTCCACCATGACGCGGAGATTCTAGCAGAGAGACCACCCAGTGTGCCCCAGACTGCGTGGCTTCGCTCCATAAGCGTCAACTTGCCGAAGCTCGTAACTGCTCCCCGACATGCGCGTCCTCTCCCGCCTTCCATCGCCTGGCCTGGGCGATGCAAACGACGTGAAGCATGATGAGTAGCGGCACTGCGAATGTAGGGATCAAGCTTAGTGGCAGCACTGTCATTAGCGCAGTCGAGACTTCGTTGGGACTAATCCACCTGGCAGTCGTCCCTAGTGTAAGTGCCATCACCAGGTCGAAAATTCCCAGGACTTGCCAGAAGACAAAACCTCTCCGCCGGCTGAAGTTCGCAAGCTTGAGGGCCGCCAGCGGCGCGGTTGCTCCGATAGCGATGTCGCCCCAGCCAGCGGGCAACGCGAAAACGCCCGGCAGGAGCCCAACAGTATAAAGCGCCAGGAATACGAATCCCGCGATCCTCCAGGACTGCACAAAAGTCAAAATGCCCGGGTTCAAAGACAATGCGAATTGCCGAAACCCCGCCGACGTCGCAAACCATAACACGAACACGATGAGTGGGATCAGCACCGCGAGCCCAAGCGCCAGCGGCGGAACTTCAGGATCAGTTTTGAACAGGTGCAAAGCCGACGCCGACAGTGCAAAGATAAACCACGCGGCGATGAGCCCTCCGGTGAGTCTTCCATAACTAGCCTTGTTCGTCACAGAGTTCGTGACAGAGTTCGTGACAGATTTCGTGGCGGAGTTCATAACAAAGTTCATGACAAACCTCCTTGTGTAGTGACCATGGTTGTAACTTCATTGGTTAGTTTCATAAGGGCGTACCAGCGCTTGTCTCCCAGCTGTCGCCCCAACTGTGCTTGCGCCTTTTCCCAGGAAGGAAGCGCGCGGTTGAATTGATGTCGGCCAGCTTTAGCCAACCGCAGCAACCGTTCTCGCCGGTCCTCACCACGGCGCTCTGCGATCCACCCCTCTCGGCCCATGATTCGCAGCGTCCGTGTCAGCGTTGTGCTATCCATGGCAAGGATCTGCGCCAGCCCACCTTGGGACACCTCTCCCGCCAGCGACAGCGTCTGCAAAATTGTGAACTGGGTAGCTCGCAAACCCACCGGCCGCAAAGCCTCGTCATACAGCTGAGTGAGCGCCCGTGACACCCTGCGAAAACTGGCGCACATGCAAGGCAGCACCGGGAGTTCGCGAAGTGCATTCTTCATACAATGATAGATGTATATACATCTATTTGGGGTTCAAACTCCGATAATTTTTGCAGAGACGGGGCTTGCCCCGTCTCAGACGCTGGCCCGCGCCGTCCCCAACGACCGGCTATTTCAGCGCCACATCATCCAGAAACTGCCGCAGCACCGTTCCCACCGCCTCCGCCTGCTCCCAAGGCGCGTAGTGTCCCGCCTTCGGTATCACCTTCAACCGGCTGCCCGCGACGTTCTGCCTCATCAGTTCGCCGTCGGCGACGGTCGAGAGCACGTCCTCTTCCCCGATCACAATCAGCGTGGGCACATTGATAGACTTCATATCCCCGACCGAGTCCGGCCGCTCCGCCATGCCACGCAGCACCAGACTGATATCATCCGCCGACATTTTGCGCATCATGGCGCGCGCCCTATCAACCAAATCCGGACGCGCAGCGAGCGTCGTGCGCCCCATCAGCTTCGGAATCATGCTCTCGATAAACGGTTCGGTTCCCTGCTCCAGGACGCCAGCCGCGGCCTTCAACCGATTTGCCCGACCCTCCGCCGTGTCGGCCTGAGGCCGAGTGTCACAAAGTGCGAGCGAACTCACGCGCGCGCGAAACCGCCGCCAGAATTCAAACAGAATGTATCCGCCGATCGAACATCCGACAAACGCAGCCTTGCCGACGCCAGCCGCATCGAGCACACGGGCAATGTCGCCGGCGTGCTTTTGCATGAGGGCAGGCCCTTCGCCAATTTCCGAATCACCGTGCCCGCGCAGATCGGGAAGAATCAGCCGGTAGCGCGAATCGAGCGCCGCCGCCACCGGATTCCAGAATTCGTGATGACAAGGAAAAGGATGGAGAAGCACAACCGGCGCGCCGCTCCCCCGAATTTCATAAAAGATTTCGGCGTCGTCGCTGCGCACGCGTTCCATGGGAGGGATTAAGGGATTATATGTCGAACAGGAACCAGTGGAGCGACGGGCGTCCTCGCCCGTCAAGGAGTTCGGCGGCCGGGCGAGGACGCCCGGCTCTCCACTAGCTAGTCACCGGCTGATGCGAGGCCGCAACTGGCAACAGAAGCGGCTCTTCCGGAATGATGATCCATCCGAGTATATACGCGATGATGCCCGGGAAGATTCCGCACGCCAGCGTGATGAAGAACCAGAGGATGCGTACGAGCGATGTGTCGAGATCCAGATACTGAGCCAGCCCGGAACAAACACCCGCGATCTTTCGGTCAGCGCGTGAGCGCATCAGTTTCTTCGGAGTGGGCGGAATCCCCACCACGTTTCCGCAGTAGGAGCAATAACGCCCGTCCTCAGCGATGGTCTTACCGCAAGCGTTGCAATACATGACTGTCTCCCTCTAATCGTTTCTCGTACGTTAGGATACGACGATTGCAGGCAAAATGTTCCCGGCCTTTAGCCCTTGCTCTAGCTGATGGCTGAATGCTGACGGCTGAGAGCTGAGAACTGCTACTCCCGGTACGCGTCTTTTATCCTCTTCCGAGCCTTCTCCGCTTCGGCATTGCCCGAATTTGTAGCCACCACCGCCTCGTACTTCTTCACCGCCAAATCCCGCTTCTGGAGCTGGTCATACATCTCGCCCGCTCCCAGATTCGCCTTCTGCAGCAATTCCGGATCGACGCCCGTAACCTCACCAACCATCTCGTAAGCTGCAGCCGCAGCCTGATATTTCTTCTCGCTGCGCAGCAGGTCGCCCAGTCCTAGCGCCGCGATTTCGTAATGCAGATTGCCGTACTTTCCCTCGCGCCCGTTCTGCCACACCCGGCGATATTGTTCCTCAGCCTCCTCACCCTTCCCAGACGCCCGCAGCAGGTTCGCCTCTTCCAGCGGCAAAAGATAATTGCGCGGAAACCGCGGACCGATCACACGGGCGATCTGCAAAGCCTCGCCATAGCGATGTTCGCGGCGCAGGAAAACCATGAGTACAACTCCCGCGTCCACGCTGGTTTCGCCATTGGCGTTGTAGTCATCGCTCAGATACTGAAGTCCTTTTTCTTTGTCGCCGCTCAGTCCAACCAGCGCAACCGCCATCCTCACCGCCAGAGACAGGTTTCCCATCACGTAGTTATGCGCTCCCACAATCAGTTTGGCGTCGGTGTATTGCGGAGCCGACTCGAGAACCCGTTCATGGTCACGGCGCGCTCCCACCGCATTGCGCAGAGCAGAAAACCAGGCGCGCTCGATCAACGCGGTGTAGAGCGCGAACTGGCCGCGCGTAACTCCGCGGGCATAGAGCATATCCACGTTATTCGGATTGCGCGCCAGTTCCGCGTCTTCCAGTTTCTCGGCCTGCTGCACTAATTGCTTGATGCGTTGCTTCTGCGCGGGATCGGCGGGACGGTGCGCCTGTCCAATGAAATTGTCGTTCGAGTACTCCCCGGAATTCATGGCGCCCATGCGATACAGCTCCCGCACCTGAATCGCGGAAAGCAGATGATTCAGGGCAAACGCATCATTCGGATGACGCGCCAGGATCCTCTCGAAATCCTGAACCGCCGCGTCATAGTCGATGTTGTAATAGCGCTCGAAAGCGGCAGAGTTCAGCGGATCGGGAGGACGAAGCGCGGTCGAGATAGGGGGGGCCGCTGCCAGACAAGTTTGGGCGAGAACCAGCAGTCTGATGGCAATGAAAGCGGGGCGATGCCGGGGGAGGAAGAGAAACACGCCTGCTTAGTTTAACAGTTCTCGGTTCCCGGTTCTCAGTTCTCAGTAAAACCGAACATTCTGCTTGGTTGCCGATCACGGCGCTACATCCTGGGGATGCCCACAATCTAGAGTGGAGGAATTATGGGGCGCTCTTATCGAGAGTTGATCGCATGGCAGAAAGCTATGAAGTTAGTCACCGAAATCTACGAAGCGACTCAGCGGTTTCCGAGTGAGGAGCGTTACGGGCTCACCAATCAATTGCGGCGAGCATCCGTTTCAGTGCCAAGTAATATTGCGGAAGGGCAGGCTCGTTTTTCGCAAAAAGAGTTTCACCACTTCCTGAGCCAGGCACGTGGCTCTCTGGTTGAAATTGAAACTCAACTTCTCATAGCCAGAAACCTGAAATACCTCCAACCGGCGAAGGCAGACATCCTGCTGGCGGCCGCTGAAGAACTCGGCAGAGTCCTGAATGGACTGATCGCCTCCATCAAGAGCCGGGCGGCGTGAGCCGTTCTGGTTTTACTGAGGCTTTACTGAGAACTGAGAACCGAGAACTGAGAACTGCCCCCCGGAACCAACCCCGCTACCTCCCCAGCCCCACCAAGTCGTGCAAAATAGGAAATTCAGGCTTGGTCTGCGTAATTCTTGCCCTCCCGAGCGGCCCCCCTCCCCCTGGCCCGTTTGTAACTGTCGTCTTTGCAATACCTGGCTTTGGTGATTCGCTTGCGTTTAAAAAAGGAACGAAAGAAGAACCCCTTATGGCGGAAGTAGCTGATCAGGCGCAACACGATTTTTGGCGGCCTCCCGTGCCGATGTCCGAGGCCGTCGTCCACCGGGGAAGCAACGATGAACGAAGCGCAACCTGCCATCGTTGCGGAACCGAGTTCATCGTCAGCTCGCTTTACTGCCATGCTTGTGGCGCCACCCGGCCCGGCCTGAACGCCGCGCGTACGCTGGAAATCCCTGGTCTTGCGGACCTCGTCTCGCTCGGGGAGCGGCTCGGACTCACTACCCCTGCCGTCCTTGCTTTTCTGGCGGGCGTACTCTGCGTGGTGGGAGCTGTGCTTGTTAGCGTCTTCTTCAGCGTCCGGACCGCACTCGACTGGCAGGCAATCCAACTCTGGCGGATCGAGTGGCTGCTCGCCGCGATCGCAAGCTTTGTCGCCGGATGCCTGCTTAAGAAGTAGCTCTCAGCCTATTCCCCATTACCACTTTCCAGTAGAGACGGGGCTTGCCCCGTCTCGGCTCGCACCGTCTCGGCTTGCCCCGACTCGTCTGCAGCAGGAGACTGGGAATTAGACCTGTTCCCCGCTTCAAGCCTTCAGTTCCGCGAATGCGCGTGCTCCCCCTCAGAAACGACGGCGCTTGGCCGCCGTTGCTGGCCCATGCGGTACAGATGATGCAACGGCCCCACTCCGTGGCCCAGCGGGTGCGCATTCGCAATCGCCGCCGAGACATACACTTTGGAAAGAAGCACCGCCTCGGGCAGTCCGCGCCCATGCGCAAGGTGGCAAGCTAGCGCCGTGGCGAATGCACATCCGGTGCCATGCGTCGAGTTCGAGCGCTGGCGGTCCGCCTTGAAAACCTGCTGTTCGGGGCCCCGGGCAGTCGAAAAACTGAGGACATCGATCGCCTTCTCCAGGTGGCCTCCGGTAACCACCACATTCGCCGCACCCATAGCATGCAGACGAGCGGCCGCCTCGCGCATCTGATCCAGATTGGTGACGTCCAACCCCGTCAAGACACTCGCTTCGTCAAGGTTCGGCGTAACTACCTCCGCCAGCGGAATCAGCTTGTCGATCAATACCCGCGTACCCGCCCCATCCAACAAGTCTGCTCCGGAACTCGACTTCAAAATCGGATCCAACACGACATGAGGCGGCCGTGCCTTTTCCAGAAAATCCGCGACCACCTCGACCACCTGCGCATTTCCCAGCATACCGATGTGGACGGCGTCCACGGCAAGGTCTGAAACCAGTTCCTGCAAGGTCTCGCGGATGATCTTCGGATCCACGCCCTCGACCCGCCGCACGCCCCGCGTCGACTGGACCGTCAAGCCTGTAATGCAGCAAACGCCGTAGCATTCATGGGCCGCGATGGTCTTGATATCCGCCGTAATCCCCGCGCCCGAGGACGGGTCAAACCCGGCGATGCTCATCACAATGGGTGGGGTCAAAGTCATGCCCGTCACTCTAAACCGAAAGTTCACGTAGGGGAACATCACTTCTGAGTCTGCTCGCAACGGTGTGCCGACGGTTATGTTTGATCCAAAGCACCGATGGTAACCAATCTTGCCGCGCGCTATCTACTAATCAGTACTCACCGGCATCCGTAACTGATTGATTATTAAATAGTTATCGCCATAAAATCGTAAGTCTAACATTCGATGCACGTTGCAAGAATTTCGCGGATCCGGAAACTCGTCTATTTACCATATAGTAAACAATCCCTAACGACTACTTTCAACGACATACGAATGCAAATCCCTATTTTTCATGGGGCTAAGTCATTGATTAATTACCACTTAGTTAATCCGGTGCCGCGGATTTTTGATTGACACAACCTAATGCCCTAGCTAGCATCATAGGATTGCTCGTTTGACCGAAGGAGCAAACGACCAGACAAACGACTTTCACGATGAGAGGGTAACTGAATGCGACGACGTTTAGCCGAAGGTCTGGCGCTGCTTTTATCGGTAGCCAGTCTGGGAGCCGGAGCCGCATCCGGGCCGAGCAGCCTGGAAGCCGCCAAGGTCACACACCCGCCGGTCAGTACGACCAGTGGACACAAAACACGAAAGCCTAACACCCCGAAGTCCAAAGCCTACCAAATAGGGACCGCGTCCTGGTACGGAGAGCAGTTCCAGGGCAAACAGACAGCCAGCGGCGAACCCTTCGACATGCGCGATTTCACAGCGGCTCACCCCAGCCTCAAGCTGGGCACCTACGTCAAGGTCACCAACCTGAGGAACGGGAAGGCCGTGGTGGTTCGTATCAATGACCGGGGTCCCGTCATAGATGGCCGGATCATTGACCTTTCCTACAACGCCGCCCGCGCGCTCGGCTTCAAAGAGCGCGGTTTGCAGACCGTCCGCCTGGACCTCTACCAGCCCACTACCGTGGCGCTGCTGCAACCCGTAGCTAACCTCGACTAAACCCGATACACTCGGCAACGAGAGTCCCCAATAGAGTTCCAGATATGGACCCGCGCCAGCGTCTCATCGTTGCCCTCGACGTATCCACGGCGGCGGCCGCCCGGAAGATCGTGGCGGCCGTCGGTGACTCCGCCCACGCCTACAAGGTCGGCATGCAGCTCTACACTGCCGAAGGCCCTTCGATCGTCGGCGAACTAGTGGGTTCCGGACGGCGGGTCTTTCTCGACCTCAAGTATCACGACATCCCGAACACCGTGGGGGCGGCGGTCCGCGAGGCCGCTCAGCTCGGCGTGAATATGCTGACCGTGCACGCTTCCGGAGGCGGCAAGATGTTGCGAGCAGCCGTCGAGGCGGCGCAAGCTACCAGCCCCGAGTTGCTGGTCCTCGCCGTTACGGTGTTGACCAGCCTGGACGACGTCGAACTGGGCAAGATTGGCCTGCGCGGAGGAGCGCTCGATCAAGTCCTGAGGCTGGCGGCCCTGGCGCTTTCAAACGGATGCAAGGGAGTGGTCGCTTCCGCGCTGGAAGCCGGCGCTCTGCGCGAGGAGTTTGGCCACGATTTCGCCATCGTAACCCCCGGAGTCCGCCCAGCGGGCAGTGGGCCGAACGATCAGGCGCGCGTTGTCACTCCCGCGGAAGCAATTTCCGCCGGAGCCTCGCACATCGTTGTAGGCCGCCCCATCACAGAAGCCTCCGACCCCGCAGCCGAAGCGCGAGCAATCTTGGGACAAATCGGGTAGAGGCAGGTCTCAGGTCTCAGGTGTCAGGTCTCAGAAAAAGCAAAAGACGCGACGACTAACCACCTAAAACTGAAATGTGTCTAGAGACGGGGCTTGCCGCGTCTCTACCGGAAAATCCGACGGATCGGTTTTGATTGGGTCCTGACACCTGACACCTGCTCTTCAGACCTGCCCCTTACAGTTTTTCAAAAAACTCGCAGCCCGCGCACGAAATATAGATTCCCCCCGGCACGCCGCGCTCCCGATCTTTCACGCGCTTGACGATGCGGGTTTCCTTCCCGCACTTGGGACATGCGGTCGATTTCGTGGTATCCATGACCTTTTTCCGGTCGGCAGTCTTTGCAATTTTTGCCATTCAGTCTCTCCTGACAGGAATGTGCCGCCAGCCCAAATCCGTCGCCCGCGGTTCTACCTGCTAATTTTGGGGAGTATCGTTGTTGAACGACCAACGTTGGACGACCAACGAACGCCCGCCCATCTCGAATCAGCCCGGCCGAATCAACCCAGATAGGATCAACACGCGCAGAAGCGGTGCACCGTACTCGCCTCCAGAATCTTACACGAATTGCAGCCGCGAGGTCGGACCGAAGCCTCGATTCTCGACTCAAAGACGCTCGGCTAAGATGCTCGAATTAAAAAAAAGCCCCGCATCTCTGCGGGGCTGGTTATTACAACCGACGTTCCTACTTGCCGGTGCCCGTCAGATTCGAAATCTGCGGACTATTGTTGGCGTCATCAGCCACGTTCAACGTCCCCGTCCTCGTGCCCACCTGTGTTGGTGTGAACACTACGTTGATCGTGCAGTTGGTCTTGGCCGCCAGGCTCGTCGTGCAGGTCGTCGAGGAGACACTGAAGTCGCCGGTCGTCGAGATCACGATGTTGTTTAGCGTTACGGTCTGGTAGTTCTTAAGGGTAAACGTCTTCGGAAGGCTGGTCGTCCCCACCGTCTGTGCTGCGTATGTCTTGCTGCTAGGTGTTAACGCGACCGGGGGAACGCCTGTTCCGGAGAGTGGCACCGTCTGTGGGCTGTTCGGAGCGTTGTCGGTGATCGTGATGTTGCCTGTGCGCAATCCGAGTTGCGTCGGAGTGAACTTAACCCTGATTATGCAACTCGCTCCCGCGGCTAGCGTGCTGCCGCATGGCTTCGAACTGGTCACCTGCGCGAAATCGCCGCTGGTCGCAATGCTAGTGATGTTCAGCGTCGCGTTTCCGGAGTTGGTGAGTGTGACATTCTTCCCAGTGGAAGTTGTGTTCACTACGGTCTTGCCAAACATCAGCGAGGTCGGCACCAGAGTAACCGCCGGACCGCCCCCGCCGCCACCGCAACCGGTGAAGACGAACGATCCGATGTTCGTGTTCCAGTTGAAGCTGCCGGTAACTTTTTCGTACTGGTCCACATACCAGAAGGTGCAGTCGTCGCTCGGGTCAACTTGCATAGCGGTGTAATCACCCCAGCGAGCCAGACCGCCATTCTGCGATCCAGTGCCTACCAGGAGGCTTGCCTCAGACTCCAAGGTGCCAAGCGGGTCGCTGGGCACACGGCCGGTGAAGCGAATCGCGGGATTGATACTCAAACTGGACGCACTGTATCCCACCCCGATGTCCCCGTTCTGATCCTCGGCGACGCTCGACATCCAGCGGAAGGTGGCATCTGGTGCGAAGGTCCCCTGCTGATTCACAGTTACGGCTCCGGCTGGGTCAAAAAGCTCGTACCACCGCACCGCCACCGAGGCGCCGCTCGCGACCGCGTGGCTTACCACCGCCCGATCGTGATCGGCGAAGTGCCGGATAGCAAACCGGTACATGACCCGATCGCTGAGCGTGTCCAGGGTCTGACTTGTACCTAGCTGTGGAACGCAGCCGCCGCAGGCCTGGGTGAAGTTCGCCACGCTGATCACCGTCGCCGCGGAGAGAGTCGACGTGCCCGCTGCGAAGTTCATCGTGAGCTTGCGCAGGTACAACTGGCCGGGATTGCTGGTCTGCCAGGTAATGTACAGTCCGGGCGTGCCATCGACTGGAGCGGTTGGGCCATCCATGTCGGAGGGTAAGTAACTGCCTTCGCTGGTGGGAGTCTGCTTGCAGAGCTGCGCTGCCGATGGGTCCCCGGCCAGCATCTTGGTTCGATCCAAACCGCAAAGGTCCGCGCCCAGGAAACTAAATGGACCAAAAAGGTTGTAGGTAGCCAGGTATGCGGCGTTGCTGGCCGTGGCCCAAACGCTCAGTTTCGGGTAGTCGTTCAGAGTCGAGCCAAAAGAATAACTGTAGAGGAAGTAGGCGCCCGTCGGGTTGTTGGTCTTGGACACTCCAACGCACTCCAGGAAAGGGGCGCTGCCGGTGTAGCCGATGTCGCTGATGACCCAGCGGTCGGCCAAGCGGTCATAGTTCACAATGGGGTCGCTTGCGCCGTTAGCGCAGTTCCCGCCGAGCGGAGCGAAGAAGGTCGTGAAATTGGTTGGGCCCGACAGAATCGCACCGCTCTTGTTGTAGACCGCGAGTCGCACGTTGACGGTTTCCACGATGTGATTGGGACCGACTGCCATGTTGGAGTCCGAAGGCGCAAAGCCCTGCGCCGGGATGCCGTCGAAATCAACGCCTTTCGTGGCCGAAACAAACGGTCTGACTTCCTTCTGCAGTATGGAGTCCTCCTGCTGCACCGGACCGGCTACGCCTCGCGGCTTCCCCGGAATCTGCCGGGGCTCGGGCATTTCCCGGTTCGCGAATATCGACACATCAATCGGCAATTCCGACAACGGCTGCGAAACCGCGAAGGCCGATGGGTAGGTCACGATTGTTTTGCTGTTGTCGATTTTCGTATTGTTAGTTTTGGCGAAGGCCAGTGTTGCCACCAGGCCACATAGAATGAGAGTTCGAACAACCGTTCCTACACGAACCATTGGTTTTCTCCTCGTGAAATTTGCTTAGGGCTGGGCCATATTCACAACTACTGGATTTGCTGCCGTTCAAGAAGCACAGCGGTAGCACTCAATTCCCTGTATCGCAGTCGGTACCGCATTTCGGTCAAAACCCGCTGGGGCGTGGGCGGGATTGGGGAAGTTACTAGCGCGAGTAGTTATACCTCGTTTTTAGCAAAAGGCAAAGGAAAATCCGCACGCAGCGCGGTTTGCAGCAATGTTGAATTTGTTTGCACATCGGGGATAACAAAACAAGCGAGGGAATCACATCGAGCCGTCATCAATCCAGCAGCGGAGCCCCTCGCCACCGCCCGCGCTCCTCTTCAAGCTTCGCCGCGACCGCCAGCACCATTTCTTCCTCCCATGGCCGTCCGACAATCTGCACGCCAATCGGCAAGCCCTCGTCCGAATGCCCCATCGGAACCACGGCGGCGGGAAAGCCCAGCAGATTAAACCACTCGCAATAGCTCCAGGCATCGAGATACTTCACTGTCTTCCCTTCCACCTGCCACTCCCGTTCGCCATGTCGAAACGCGGGGATAGCAGCGGTAGGGCAAATCAGCACAGGATATTTCCGCATCTGCACGAGAATCTTCTCGCGCACCGCATCGCGTCCCAGCCACGCCGCAAGCAGCGACTCGCCCGGCTGCGACGCGATGACGCGCGCGGGCGCGGCCTTGGTCCAGGCAAAAAACTCCCGCAGAATCGGGCTCAGTTCAGACTCGTGCCCACGCAACATCGGTTCCAGAATCATACCTCCGGCTGTGCCGAAGAATTCCCACCACAGCTGCCGCGCTTCTTCGAGTCCCTCGGGGCGGAAAGAATCGACACGAAATCCGCAGCTCGACAAGAGAGACGCTGCCCGACTCACCGCCACCCTGGTTTCTTTCGTGACTGGAGTCCGCCCATCGTCTTCGAAGACTCCGATGCCGGCGGCCCGGACCACGCTTTCACGAATCTCACGCACTTCAACCGGCGCGGAGCACGGGTCTCCATCACGAAGATCTCCATCGTCCCACCCCGCCATCACTTCAAAAAGTATTCGCACATCCTCTATAGTGCGCGCCATCGGCCCCACCACTCCGATCAGCGCAAACGGCCCGCCAGATTTCGGAAAATGTCCCGTCGAAGGGATGCGTCCGGGAGTGAGCTTCAATCCGCAGATTCCGCAAAAGTGCGCCGGCACGCGGATCGACCCGCCACCGTCGCTGCCCACGCCGCCAGCCGAAAGTCCCGCCGCGATGGCCGCAGCCTCTCCGCCGCTCGATCCGCCCGCGGTACGGTTCAGGTCCCAGGGATTGTTCGTTCGTCCATATAAAAGATTGTCGGTTTCCCATGCCATAAGCAGTTCGGGCGTGTTAGTGACGCCGAGAATCACCGCTCCAGCCGCGCGCAGGCGCGCAACCAGCGGCGCGTCCTCAGCGGCGATATGTCCAGCTCGCAATCGCGTACCCGCTTCACAGCGATGTCCGGCAACATCAATCGCAGACTTGATGGATAGAGGCACACCATGCAGCGGCCCAAGTTTATCCCCGCGCGATATCGCTTTCTCTGCTTCGCGCGCCTGGGAAAGTACAACTTCCGCCTGACAATCGACGAACGCGTTCAACTTCGGATTCAGGCGCTCGATGCGATCAAGGTGTTCCCGCGCCACCTCCACCGGAGAAACCTCTTTTCGGCGGATCTGCCCCGCGATTTCCCGCCCAGAAAGAAGAAGAAGATGGTTTGACGTCATGAACTGTGCAGAACGACGCAACGCAACTCAGGATATCAGCGAAGGGGTTTCCTTCGTGGCGTTTCCTTCGTGTGACTTCGTGCCCTTCGTGGTTAAGGTTTTCTCAACTTGACCCACAGCCTTGGCCACAGGTTGCTGGCGTTCCGGTTGTTTTCAAGTAAAGTAAGGAGTTACATCATTGCTCAGGAGTTCGCATTCATGAGGCATATCCACAAGGTTGCCATACTCGGCGCAGGCACGATGGGCGCCCGTATCGCGGCACATTTCGCTAACGCTGGCGTCCCTTCACTCCTCCTGGACATACTTCCGCCAGACGCGCCTCCAAACGGTCTCGCCCGCAACAAAATCGCGGCCGCCGGACTCGACGGCGCCATCAAATCCAAGCCCGCCGCGTTTTTCGAAGCCTCGCTTTCACGCCTCGTAACCGTGGGAAATTTTGACGACGACCTGAAACGCCTGGCCGAGGCCGACTGGATTATCGAGGCTGTAGTCGAGAACCGCGAAATCAAGCGGTCGCTGCTAAAAAAGGTCGAGTCCATTCGCAAGCCCGGCACCATCGTCACCACCAACACCAGCGGACTTCCGGTGGCAAAAATCGCCGAAGGCTTTTCCGAAGATTTCCGGCGCTCGTGGTTCGGCACACATTTTTTTAATCCGCCGCGCTATATGCGCCTACTCGAACTGATCCCAACCCCAGAAGCCGACCGCGCGCTCATCGAAGCAGTCACGCACTTCTGCGACACGCAACTGGGCAAGGGAGTCGTGCTCGCGAAAGATACTCCCAACTTCATCGCCAATCGCATCGGAACATTTTCCGTCCTCAACGTGATGCGGCTCATGCAGGAAATGGAGCTGAGCATCGAAGAGATCGACGCGCTCACCGGCCAAACCGTGGGTTGGCCGCGCTCGGCCACCTTCCGGACCATCGATCTGGTCGGCCTCGACATTCTCGGCCACGTGGTCACGAACATGACCGAGAACGTGCACGATGAGCGCAGCGAATTGCAAATTCCCGCTTTCTTTCGCCAGATGCTGGAACGCAAGTGGCTAGGCGACAAAACCAAAGGCGGCTTCTACAAAAAAAATGTAGCGCGGGCGCCCTCGCCCGCGGAACCCGCCAAAAATGTAGGGGGGGCGTCCTCGCCCGCCAACCCCGCCAAAGACAAAGAAGACGAGCGCCTAGCCCTCGATTGGAAGACGCTCGAATATCATCCGCGGCAGAAGCCAAAATTCGCGGCGCTCGACATGGCGAAAAACGTCGAAGACACCGGAGCACGAGTGCGAGTGTTGCTAGGCCTGGATGGCAGCGCAGGCGCCGCACCGCAAAAGCCCGACAAAGCAGCCGCGTTCCTCTGGGCCGCCCTCTCCGACTTGTGGACGTATTCCGCCAACCGCATTCCCGAGATTTCGGATTCCATCGTCGAGATCGACCGCGCCATGCGCCTCGGCTTCAACTGGGAACTCGGCCCCTTCGAACTCTGGGACGCCGCCGGCATGGAAGCAACCGTAGCGCGCATGAAAAAAGAAGGCCGCCCAGTAGCCGCCAATGCAGAAAAACTGCTCGCCTCCGGACAGAAATCCTGGTACGCCGACGATCCAAAGACGCCATCCGGCAAAGCCTACTTCGATCTCGCCAGCGGAAACCTCAAGTCCGTCGAAGTTCCCGCCGGTGTCTGGTCGGTCGAAGTAGCAAAAAAGTCCAACGGTGTGGTCAAGAAAAATTCGAGTGCCTCATTAGTTGACCTGGGCGATGGCGTGGCCTGCATTGAATTCCACTCCAAGATGAACGCCCTCGGTGCCGACATTATTTCGCTCATCATCCAGACGCTGAAGCCCGGCAGCTCAGGCGACAACTTCGACGCCTTCGTCATCACCAACGACGCGCAAAATTTTTCCGTCGGCGCGAACCTGATGCTGCTTCTCATGTCCGTACAGGAAGAAGAGTGGGACGACGTTGACCTAGGCATCCGTCAGTTTCAAGGCATGACGCAGGCCATCAAATTCTCGCCCAAGCCAGTAGTGATCGCGCCCTTTGGACTCACACTCGGCGGCGGTTGCGAAGTCTCGCTGCACGCGGCCGCTCGCCAACCGCACGCCGAACTCTACATGGGACTGGTCGAAGTCGGCGTCGGCCTGCTTCCCGGAGGCGGTGGCTGCAAGGAAATGCTGCTCCGCGCCGTGGACAGCGCAGCTGCCATTCGCCCCGGTGGCCGTGGCGAATCAGTCGAACTAATGGAGGCAATGAAAAAAGCTTTTGAAACCATCGCTACCGCCAAAGTCTCCACCTCAGCCCATGAAGCCCACGGCCTGGGATTCCTGTCGAGCTCCGACCAGATCACCATGAACCGCGAGCGCGTTCTTTCCGACGCCAAAGCGCGCGCGCTGCAACTGGCACGCGCCGGATACGAGCCGCCGGTGATGCGCACCGACATTCCCGCTCCCGGCGAAAACATCCTGGCCGCACTCAAAATGGGCGTCCACCTGATGCGTCAAGGCGAGTACATCAGCGATCACGAGAAAAAGTTAGCCACAAAAATCGCCGAGGTTCTCTGCGGAGGAAACATCACTCCCGGTACCCCGATCAGCGAGCAATACGTGCTGGACCTGGAACGCGAAGCCTTCAAATCCTTATGTGGTGAAAAAAAGACCCAGGAAAGAATTCAATTCACCCTGAAGACAGGCAAGACCCTAAGAAATTAGCAACGCCAGTGGAGAGACGGGCGCCCTCGCCCGTTCGTGTGGGGACGGGCGCCCTCTCGCGCGTCCAAGCCGAGCGAAGCTCGGCTTCTGCTGCCATTATCTACACACTAAATCTTTGTAATCATATGCTTACAATGCTCAGTTCACACGTATTGCCACTACATCATCTATTATGTAGTATGCCTGTAGTGAGGATACGTCCATGGCATATGTAGAACCAGCGACAGTCCGAGCCCCGAAAGCATCGATCCGCTCTGTCCGAATCCTCTACAACTCCGGGCCGGGAGGCTGGTCCGTTGCGAGCATCGACTGGGAGGGCTCGGAAGCCATCGGAATTCGGTGGAATGGCAAAGATGGTCCAGGCATCGGCAATCCGCAGTCACGCGGCAACGCGACTTGGTTCATCCTTCCCAACGAGTTGAAAGAGGTCATCCTGAGCCGGGTTGATGATCTCGCGATGAGCGGCCCCGGTGGATTAATCGAGGGTTACACAGCGATGGCAAATGACGCGGTCGGCGAGCGCGAAGCAGAGGAGTGGTCGGAGGGGCTGATCGGCGATGCATCCGCGCAGGGGTGAAGTGTGGTGGGTATCGTTCGATCCGTCAGTGGGGGGCGAGATTCGCAAGACTCGCCCCGCGATAGTTCTCAGCAACAACGCCGCCAACGCCGCTTTGAACCGCGTGATTGTTATCCCGCTTACCAGTCAAACGGAGAAGCTCTATCCGGGCGAGGCCTTAATTACACTCAACGGCGAGCAGAGCAAGGCGAAGGCCGACCAGATCGCGACCGCTTCGAAACAGAGACTTCGCAGTAAGGCAGGAAGTCTTTCCTTCGCCGATCTGGCAGCCGTCGAGAAGGCCGTGCTTCTTCAGTTAGGCATTCGCCGTTAAGCTGCGCGATTTACTTCGACAGCGCCCCGTCCAGCGAGAACCCTCCCCCGCCGCGCAACAACAGCGCCCCGGCCATGGCCAGCGCCAGCAGATGGAATTCGATGCCCTCGCCTTTCTGGCTGCCCATCCAGTTCATGAAGAATCCGTATTGCTGATGAACCATGAAGATGGCCCCCACCATCAGGCCGCCGACTCCGAAAGCAGCGATGCGAGTCAGTAATCCGAAAATCAGCCCCAGCCCGCCAAAGAATTCCGTGCAGATGATCAGATATGCGAGAGCGGCGGGCATTCCCATATGCGTAAAGGCTCCCACGGTGCCGTGAAATCCAAACCCTCCAAACCAGCCCAGCATTTTTTGCGCGCCATGAGCGAAGAATACAACTCCCAGAACTACTCGCAGCATGGTCAAGGCCACGTCATTGCTAGTACTCATCAGTCGCTTCATCGTTCCTCCTGGCGGGATCGGTCATCTTCCGTGTCTTACCACGACGATGGCTCCCGCGATTGTCGTTATAACAACAATTAACTTCGATTCTCTTCCCCACCCACAAGATTCACTTTTTCCCCGGACGGCCAGCAACTCACCCACCAGCCCTTCCCGAGAAAATAATCCGCGTCCCAGACGCGGCGTATAATTTGTGAACTAGACTTCGTGAAGGATGGTACAGACGAAAATGTCCGCAAGCAATGGCGATTCGAAAAATGGCGCGAACGGTAATAATAATGATTTGGATGCGGTCCTGAAACCGCGGACAGAATGGCTGGCAAGGCGGAAAGCCGAGAATACCGACGGCAACTTCTCGCAGATGCACTACGCGCGCCAGGGCGTAACCACAGAAGAGATGCGCTACATCGCTCACCGCGAGAAGATCACGCCCGAATTAGTGCGCGCTGAAGTCGCTCGCGGCCGCATGATCATCCCCGCGAACATCAACCATCCCGAACTGGAGCCCATGGCAATCGGCGTAGAGTCGCTCTGCAAAATCAACGCCAACATCGGCAACTCCGCCGTCACCTCGAACGTCGACGAAGAACTAAAGAAGCTGCACACCGCCGTTCACTACGGAGCCGACACCGTAATGGACCTCTCCACCGGCGGCGACATCCCCACCATCCGCGAAGCCATCATCCGCCACTCGCCCGTCCCTATTGGCACGGTTCCGATTTATGAAGCCATCTCGCGAGTAAAGCGCGTAGAAGACCTCAACAAAGATGTGATGTTGGAAGTAATCGAAGAGCAGGCGCAGCAGGGCGTAGATTACATGACCATCCACGCCGGCGTGCTGATCCAGTATCTGCCCATGGTCTCGAAGCGCATAACCGGGATCGTCAGCCGAGGCGGCGCGATATTAGGACAATGGATGGCCCACCACCACAAGCAAAATTTCCTCTACGAATGCTTCGAAGACATCTGCAAGATTTTCGCCAAGTACGACGTAAGCTTCTCCCTGGGAGACGGCCTTCGTCCCGGCTGCATAGCCGACGCCAGCGATGAAGCCCAATTCGCCGAACTAAAAACCCTGGGCGAACTAACTCGCATAGCCTGGAAGCACGACGTACAGGTAATGATCGAAGGCCCCGGCCACATCCCCATGCATAAGATCAAAGAGCAGGTTGAAAAAGAAAATGCCTGGTGCGACGAGGCCCCCTTCTACACCTTAGGCCCGCTGGTAACCGACATAGCTCCCGGATACGACCACATCACCTCCGCCATAGGAGCAGCCATGATCGGCTGGTACGGCGCGTCGATGCTCTGTTATGTAACTCCCAAAGAACATCTCGGCTTGCCCAACGAAAAAGATGTGAAAGACGGAATCATCGCCTACAAAATCGCCGCCCACGCTGCCGACATAGCCCGCCAGCGTCCCGGAGCCCGCGACCGCGACGACGCTCTAAGCTATGCCCGCTACAAATTCGATTGGGAAAAACAGTTCGAACTCTCCCTCGATCCCGAGACCGCCCGCTCCATGCACGATGAAACCCTTCCCGAAGAGGGATACAAGACCGCAGCCTTCTGCTCCATGTGCGGCCCCAAGTTCTGCTCCATGAATTATTCCAGCAAAGTGGACGAATACAACAAGCAGATTCACGGGCTGGATAAGAAAGACTACTCGGAGTTAGTGGAGAAGCTGGTAACCCTGAAGTAACTCACGTAGCGACGGACGCATTCGTCCGTCCGAGCGATGCCTGCTATTGCAGCCATTCCGTGCCCATATTGTCGTCCGTGATCACACGGACGCCCGCTGCACGAGCGCGGATGTGGCCGGCAGATTCCAGGGTGAAGAATCCAGCCCGTACGTCACGGTCCATCGTAGTCGCCATGGCCATCACTTCGAGCAGCCGGCGGCGATGTTGCTCCTGTGACAAGTCAAACACTGGTTGGCCATCGATTTTGTAACGCACCAGGACGTCGAGCCAACGTCTTGCATCGAGTTGCAAGGGCGTATCACTGACCGCCATAAAATTCGCCAAGCGCATTCCAAAGGGAAAAACACTGACGCCAGTCAGCATGGCTTCTTCCGAATCGGTGGTGTTGTAAAAATGCACTCCCCCTGGATTCAAATGCCGGCGAATCAGCTGGAGAAATTCCAACGAGAGAAGGTTGGACATGTTGGAACGCCAGCTATAAGAGGTGTTCATTACGATGACGTCGAATTTCCGTCCCGGGTTCCGTACCAGCCAGCGGCGGCCATCGTCGATATCGATGCGGACCTTCGGATTTTGAAGCAGGCTGGCTACCTCGGGAACGCGCTGGATGAGGCGTAGATATCCCGGATTGATTTCGACAATCGTCAGGTGTTCAACTTGGGGATGGTTGGCAATAACCTGGGCCCACGACCCGGACGACAGTCCGATCATGAGCACTTCCCTCGGATTCGGATGAAAGTAGCTCAGTGAAAACGCCCGTTGAATTCCGTTTGAATCGCTTACCAGTCCGACATTGAAGCGCCCATCGTAGATTCCCCCTCCAAAAACCGTCCCCGCCGTTGTGACTGCGATGACTCCACTCTTGGTCTCAACAACGGTGCCAAACTGCATGCCGGGTAGGTATTTCTTTTTAAACAGCATCTTTTCATACATGCCGCGAAAGAGAGGTTCGGAAGCCTGCACCACAAACAAAGCCGCAACGAACACAACGGCTGCCGAGGCAATAAAGCTGCCTCTCTTTAGCTTCGCTTTGGGCATTAATGCAATGCCTAGTCCAAGACCGAGCAAAGCCAGCACAACGCTGACGTATCGTAACGGCAGGATGTCCATGAGCACGAAACCCGTGAGGTAACTGCCCAGCGCCGAACCGGCAATGTTGCTCAGATACAAATAGCTCATGCGTGCGCCGGCCTGCTCATCCGGGCAGATTGAGATATGGCAAAGCAGCGGGAACAGGGCGCCAAGACACGCTGCCGCGAGGCCGATGGGTACCAGCGTCCACAAATACGAAACGTGCAGCACCAGATTGAAAAGAATGGGACCAACCAGGAACCCGAGCAAGTTAGCTCCGAGCACCGTGCCCACTAAAAAGCGAGTACAGCTTAGCGGGTTGGTGATCTTTTTACAGATGCGATTGCTTACCTGCGATCCGGCAGCGATCCCCATGAGGTAGGCGCCCAGGAGAAAAGCGAAACTTTTCGCCAGACCCGCCGTCGTAAATGAGAACAGCCGGTACCAGACGATTTCATAACCGAGCGAAACGAATCCCGCAATGCCAGCCGTTATGACAGCCGAGGCGAAGCCGATTCCAGGAAGTGCAGATGGAAGCGCACCGCCGGAGACGGTTGGGTCAGTCGCGCGTCCGGCATCGCATGCCGCGAGTTCATCCTGCACTACCAATGTCGTCGGCGCTGGCGGCCGTCCTTGAGTTACGAAGTGCCAAACCAGCACCGTAGTGCCCACCAGTGCGTTCAAACCTGCCGCCAGCGCCACGGTTTTCGATTCTCCCAGCCAGCGCATTAGAAACAGACCGGCGCAGAAACATGCTGCAGCGGAGCCCAGCGTATTGGCGGCGTACAGCGCTCCGACCGACGTACCCACGTTGCGGGAAAAACGAACCGCATAAGAAACCAGAATAGGAAGGGTTGAACCCATGAGCACAGTCGGGAGCACGACCAAAGTGAAAGCCACCAGTCCAGTTTGGAGTGGTCCAGAACCTGCGGTGAAGTCCGCTGCCTTGTGGAGAATTTTTAAAGAGAAAACTCCATACGCAGCGATCAGCAGTTCCACCAGACCAAAAACCCGAAGCAGGGGCAAATGTTGGGAACGCGAGATCATTCCGCCGAGCACGCTGCCCAGACCCAATCCCAGCATGAAGGCGGTGACCACCATGGTTACCGACTCGATGTTCACGCCGTAGAGGGTAAAGAGAGCCCGCTGCCACACGATCTGGTAAAGGAGTGCCGGAAATCCGGAGACAAAGAAAAACAGGCACGGCCATGCTGTCGATCGGAGCGTCGATCCGGGCGTTGATCCATGCGGCGATGATCCAGGCGATGAAGTGCTCTTGGGGATTGCCCCGGCGCGGGTTCGCGCCGCAGCGGTGGCAGCGGATCCAGTCATGTTGATCTCCTTGGATTGGACATTCAAGGGGCACGCCTGCCGCTAAAAACTTTATGAGAGCCAGCAGAAGGCCGTTGCCTTGAGTCTAGCCCGCGGGCGTGTCTTCTCAGGTTCAAGGTGCCTGCGAGCCGAAACGAAAGTAACAAGGGTAAGTTGGGTGGCCGTTATCCTATTTTGCAAAATGGAGATGTGTTTCACGTGGAACGTTGTACTTGCCATATTGTACGTACTACTATATACATATAATCAGCGCATATGAAACAACGAAAACGAGTTAAGAGGCGCGGGAAGGTTGCCCGGCTGCAGGCTTCCGCGGGCGAAAGCTTCCGCCGGGACCGACTCCGGAGTGGCTGGGATACTACCGGCCGATCAAGAAGGCCGTGACGTTGCGTCTGGATGCCGACGTTCTGGCATGGTTCCAACGGCAAGGACGAAGCTATCAGACGAGAATTAATCGGGCGCTCCGGAAGTTGATGTCGGAAGAGAGGAAGATCTCGGGGGAGTGAGCTGGGGCTACAGGGAGAAAATCTCTGATTCGGGAAAAAAGGTAGACTCTGATCGATCACCCACTGGGCTGATTAGATAACCGTGTCGGCTCCTTCCCTCCGAGCCCTGGTTGCTTGAGCGCACCAAGTCTACTCGGTCGTAAGGAGTCGACACGGTTATCTAATCAGCGAGGTTCGCCAGAAGATAGAAACCGACACGAAACGGACATTCGTGTGTCATTATGTACCGTCGCGTTTTCCGACTGGCAGGTAGTCTTGTGAACTTGAGACGTTGGATCGGCCGCACTCCGGCGGAACAGTGCAATCGAGGCGTTGCGGTAGTCAGAGTGTCTGTGACTGACCGTGAACCAGAGTTGGTGGAGAGCGGAGCTTTTTGCCTAGTCGCAACATTGCCCATCACGAGAATTCATTAGCGGAAGGCGCTGTTCCTCCAATGTGTCCGGACACGGAGCGTGGGGTCCGCGTGGATCGCCCTACTCACGACCGCCATGCTCTGGCTGACCGCTTGCGGTGGTGGCAGCGGGACTTCTCCGGGTGGGCCGCCAGTTATTATATCCGTCAGTGTCTCCGGTCCAGCCGATGCGCAGGCAGGTTTCTGTACGAATTTCATACCTATCGTGAGCGGAACCGGTAACTACGACCGGTCGGTCACCTGGTATGTGGACGATGTCGCCGGTGGAAATGCCACTACCGGGACGATCGATGCGTCAGGAAATTATTGCGCCCCGGCTCAGCCTCCAACGAATAATCCTGTGACGATCAAGGCCGTGGCGAACGGAGATTCGACTAAGTCCGGCACGGCTTCTACCCGCGTGATTGCGATCCAGATTTCACCGACCCTGGCTCAGTTGCATATCGGAGACCCACAGCAGTTCAGCGCGACCGAATCCGGCGCATTGAATAACTCCATCGTGTGGATGGTCAATGGAATAATCGACGGTAATGCTACGGTGGGGACTATCTCGACGAACGGTTTGTATAACGCCCCAACGCAAGCGAATGCAAGTATCTCGGTCGAAGCAGCGAGTGCTGACTCTAACTCGATTGCTTCGAGTGCGAATGTTACGGTCGCCGGCAAGATTCAAATCCTGCCGCAGAACCCCCAAGTTCAATATCAAAGTACTCAGCAGTTCACTGCGACTATCGTCGGCACGAATGACACCGCGGTGACCTGGTACGCACAGTATGGAACGATCAATACCTCCGGCCTCTACACTGCCAGCGGAACACAGTCCCCGGATACGATTCTTGCGCGAAGTAGCCATGCTGACGGCAGCGACACGGTGCAGATATTTGGGCCGACCCCGGTGATTACTTCTATTTCTCCGCAACCAGCCACTGCGGGTCAGACAATTACGATCAGCGGCCAGCATCTCGACCCGCGACTTACCGCTATCTTTGTGGACGCGATTGGCGGACAGATGCCGGTCGTTGCTGCCAACCCCAATGGCTCGTCGGTGACCGTAACCGTACCCCAAGGCTCAGTTACTGGACCGTTCTTTGTGCAAACACAGAACGGAGGCTTTTCTCCTGAGAACAGTAACACCCTGACGTTCCAGCGTCTGGCGCGCCTGCGCATCCGCACACCATACCAAGATTTGTCGGCGGGGGAGTCGGTGACACTGCAATATGCTCTACTGGGCGATTCCACTCCCCGAACCGTCACCTTTTCCGCCGACTTGGGCACTTTTTCAGGGGCAACCTATCAGGCGCCCGGCACGGTTACCGCGGATACGTTTGCCAATGTCACAGCCTGCATCTCAGGCACGCAGTCCTGCGACACGCTGATGCTGGGACTGCATCCGTTTCGCCTTGCGCCTGAGGTGCCGCTAATTGGGATCGGGAAGTCGCTGCAACTCTTCGCTATCCTGGGCGGAAGTATGACCGGGGCAAACTGGAACCTGCTGGCGGGCGGGGGCTCGCTCAGTCCAAGCGGCCTGTACAGCGCAGGGACGAATCTTCAAGACGGCGGTCCCGCCATCGTCTCGGCAACCGCCAATAGCGAGACCGAACAGACCCAGGTGGGAGTAACCGGAGTTTTTCCTGGATTGGTGAATCGCATTTACGACTACTTCGACCAGCATCAACCGAACGCACCGGGCACGGTTGCCGACGGCCTGGTTGTCGTCGGGAATCGGATGTACGTTGCTGCCAGCAATCACGCGGGAGCTTTCACAGACAGTTACTACTGGATCGACATCTATGATACGACCGACCCACTGCACCCCGCATGGTTAACGGCGGTAGAAGCGAACTCGGCTGGTTCGCTCTATTCCGTCGGTCCGTATCTCTATTCTTACGCCAATGTCGACATCGCCGTGCCCGGCTATCCAAACACCATCACTGTTTACCAATTGCAGAACCAGATTCCTGTTCTCAAGACGCGTACCACGGTAGAGCAATGGTATAGCATCTCAAACCAGCAAGGAGTCCTTACCTCAATTCCTATCAACGGAAATGCACCACCCGGCTCGGCTGAATTACTGCTCTACGACGTTACTTCAGGGTCTATCACCAGCCGAGACTTCAACATTCTTTTGCCGGCAGACGCCAACAGCTTCCTACCTGATGCCACTATCGCAGTGGGCAACCGCCTATTCGTGTCCGAGATTAAGAATGACATATCCCAAGGCGGTTACATCCTCACCTACGATCTGACGACATCTCCGCCCAATCTGCTTGGTTCCGTGGCAGGCCGAAGCCTTGACTTTTACAGTTCCGGCAACTTCCTGTTCGGTGCCCTGGGTGGCATGGATACCTACGATGTTTCTGGTCAACTCCCGCAGTATCTGAGCCACGTTGATGGCATCAACGCCGCGCAACTCAACGGCATACAGTTGCTGGCGCGGACGGAGCAGCAGGGGTTCCGCATGCTGGACATCAGCAACCCGCAGACTCCACAGCAGACCGCCGTTCTCTTCGATGGCCTGATCCTCGGCTACGATATCAGCCAATTGGTCGGAAATTACGTGTATGACGCGGGGGGTGATGCTGGAATTGCAATCTACGATGCGTCCCAGAGGGGCGGTCCGGTGTACAAGGCCCAGCTCTACGGCGGTGGATTCTCCTGGAGTGAACTCTTCGATCTGCATCTGCGCTCTCCGTACTTGTATGGCGCGGCCTCAACCAGCGAGGGCGCCACGCTCAACGTCTATGACATCAGCACGAATCCAGCGACGCGCGTCGGGCAATATTTTGACCAGACGCAGGAATGCTTCGCCGTGCAATCCTCCGGCAACTTTCTCTACCTGGGAATGTCAAATTCCCTGGGTGTGCTCGACCTGACCAACCCCATTTCGCCGATTTACAGCAGCTCTATAAATCTGCAGGTCGTCAGCCTCGCGCGCAACGGGAACGTTCTCTATGCCGGCAGCTTCGATAATCGCCTGGTTACGCTTGATATCAGTAACGCCTCGCAGCCGAAAATCCTGACCAGCCTAACGCTGGCTGATTTACCGGTGAGAGTCCACGTCTTCGGCAACCTTCTACTGGTTGCCGATGCTACCGCGGGACTGTTGATCTATGACGTGTCGGCGCCCGCTTCCCCCGTCCTTCTCTCACAGGTCACTGGTTTTGCTTCCGCCAATGACGTTGACGGCACCACCGCATTTGTAGCCGCCGACGTTGACGGCCTCGCCATCCTCGATCTCAGCAATCCCGCACAACCGCAGCTGATTTCACAGACGCTGTTGTCAAGGATCGATCCGTTTGACAACATGGCGCCTCCGAACCAGGCGCTCTCCCTGAGCGTTTACAAAGGGCAAGTCTACGTCGGCACGTTCAACGACAACGGCCTGGTCTTCGGTTACGACTACACGAATCTGGCCACGCCTCGCTTGGTCTCCACGTATGCTCACGGGGACTTCATCCTCACTAGTGTCCTCAGCATGTTGTTCCAAGGTACCGATCTGTTTGTGGGCGGCGACCTTGGCTTCGCCTATCCCCTGGCGCAGGCGGACATGTCCCATCCTTTCGACAGTATCAATCAGTACTTCCCCCCGCTCGCATTGCAGAATCCGGGACCTCTCAACCAAGACTCACGGCCCGCCCGAATCGCAAGAAAGCGCCCTTCCATGCCGTCGCAGGACCCTCGCTTCTTCAAAGTTCCGCCGGAGAAAATAAGGCGCCATGCTTTTGGGCGCAAGTCACGTTGATACGGGGGTGCCTCTTCTTCTCTGCCAACAGATATGGACTAAAACGCTATTCTTATCCCCGGAGATGCTGGCCGCCTGCCCCCTACCGCAGCAGCGCCGACGCGCACCATAGCACGGGAGCCTGGCCATGGAAATCGCCGGTTCGGCGGGCGCGGGCGAGATAATAGTCGAGATCATTTTTCTTGCCGGTGCCTTCGCAGACGCTGGTCACGTCGGCGTTCTGGTCGATGTAGCCCACCAGCGCCAGCCATCCTTTGCGAGCTGCGGGGCCGTAAGTGGCGGGATCGAGCCATCCGTTTTTTACGCCGGTGATCAAAGCAAAAGTGAACATGCCGGTGGAGGAAGTTTCCGGCCACGCCTCGGGATGGTCAACGAGTTGTCTCCACATGCCGTCTTTGCCCTGGAAACCCAAAAGCGCCTGCATCATCTTGCGGTATGCGGCCAGAATGCGAGCGCGCCGGGGATGGTCCGCGGGCAGCGCGCGCAGCAACTCGGTCATGCCGGCCGCTACCCAACCATTGCCGCGTCCCCAATAGAAGGGCGCATCGGGCGCGTGGAAGAACAAACCGTTCGGTTGCTGCAACCGGTCGAGGTAGGCCACCATTTCGAGGGCAGCGCGATCGAGATATTTGGCATCTCCGGTAGCGCGAAACGCCTGCACCTGGACCATGGTGATCATGTACATGTCATCAATCCAGAAGCGGGTTTCACTGGTCAGCCCGTCCGGAGTCGGATTTTCCCACTGCCGGTCGGCGAGCGACTTGCCCAGGTCGAGGTATTTCGGGTCTTTGGTCTGAGTCTGAGTCTGTAGATAGATTTCCAGTGGGACGGTGCCGAAGACGGTGAAGTCCACATGCCGGTCTTTGCCGATGAGACCGGCCCCGGCGAGCGTCATTAGCGGATCGAAACGCTGAATCAGTTTTGCGGAAAGATCCTTATCGCCAGAAAGCTGCGCGAAAGTCAGCGCACCGTACCAGGTGCAGACCTCCTGATAGACAATGTGCTTGGGATCGGCGTGAGGACTGGTGACGAAATGTTCGGCCACGCGTTTGCCGACTTCGGCGGGAGAAGTGCCGGCGGGCCAGTCGGTGAAGTAGTTGGTTTGGGCGGCGGCCGGAAGGGTAAGAGTAAGAATAATGAGAGCGACTGCGACCACTAGCGTGGCGAACGCTCTTGAGGCTTTTTGCTTGTGGAGTGGGAACATGCGGCTATCATAATATCCAACCGCATATAAATAGTTAGGCGGCACAAGAGAGGAGTTCCCGCTTCGCGTACTCGGCCTTGGATTGTTGTGGGAACAGATGCCGAGGCCGGCGTTTTTCCAGGCTGCGAGCCCACGACTGCGAGCCTACGCACCGACTGCGGATGTCTGCTCGCCTGACTGCTTTGCCGGGGCCAGCGCGATCAGGGCTACACCGATGATGACGAGCACAGCCACGGCGCTCAGCAGACTTACGCGTTCGCTCGCGATGTGGATTGCCAGCACCGCCATAACCGCCCCGTGAGCGAAACTCGACCACGCTGCGAAGGCGATCAGGCTGCGGCTCGCCGACGGATTACGTACTGCCAGCAGCAGGAAAATGCCAAGCGCGAAATAGAGGCTGAGCATCATGTCATCACCGTAGTCCGACTGATTCATTTTCCATAAAGACATCGTCAGCGGGTAGATGCCAGCCGAAAACAGCAATCCCACCAACGCCAATGCAACATTCAGCGCCCGTTCTCGATTCATAGTGCCCTCCTGCTAAATCAATGCGAAACGAACTCAGGGTGCAATCTTCAATCTTAACGGAAGAATCGAGTGGCAATCTCGACCTGGTTGGGTTAGCCTAGTCCAACCAGAACCGCCACATCAAATTTCGAATAATACTTCTTCACGTCCTTCGCCCCATATTTCTCCCGAAATTTCTCAGTCACGGATTTGACGGCCTTGGCACCAGTTACGGGAAGGGCTCGAAACGTCGCGTCCACGCCCCGCGCTTCCAGCCGAATCTCCGGATTTTGGAGCACGTTCTTGTACCACTGCGTGTCTGAGCCTCGCACGGGCAAAAGGTAGAGCTTCTCGACTTCGAGCACGAACCAGACGGGGACGGAGATTGTCTGCCCAGACTTCCTGCCGATGATGCTGATCTTGATCTGGCGGTAGCGGGCGAGGCGGTCTTTCAGCGTGTCTTTCTGAGTTGGCATTTTGTGACTCCTACTTTACACTCGCTTCACCCTCTGAAGTCCGCTACACCGTTCCACACCAATTGCACCGCAATCGCCAGGATCAGGAATCCGAAAATGCGGTTGATCGCGCCTACCGCGCCGGGGCCAAGGCGCTTGACGAATGGACCTCCCAGGACCAGCAATAGATAGACGGTCAGGCCAAGCGCAACAATTCCGATCACCATGCCGAGGTAAGAAAGAAAGTGGTCAGCGGTGGCGGCGAGTCCCATGACCACTCCGATCGAGCCCGGCCCGGACAGCATCGGCATAGCCATCGGAGTAAGCGAAATGTCCTCTTTGGTCAGGGCCTCGCTGCTTTCTGCCGACGTCATGCGGCTGGAACCCGTCACCATGCCCCACGCTGTGTTCGCCACGATCAACCCGCCCGCAATTTTTAATACGGGCAGCGAAATCCCAAAAAAGTTGAGGACGAACCGGCCAAAGAACATAAAGGTGACCAGGATCGCGATTACATAAAGGGCGGTTTTCAATGCGGTGCGACGGCGCTCTTCCGGCGTGAAGTCGGCGGTAAGGGTGAAGAAGACCGGAATGCCGCCCAGCGGGTTAACGATGGGAAAGAGCGCGAGGAATGTCGCCGCCGCTGCCGAGGGCAGGTCGTGCAGCAAGTGCGCGATGGCCATTTGCGTGTCCATGGTTTCTGTGCGGTTTCTGTGCGGTCTCGCGGAAATCGAGTATACCTCGCACCGCCGAGGCCGGTCCCTTCGCGTCGCCGGAGAACGTCAAGACATCGGACAGAGAACCTGGCACGCCCGGCGCACGAGCATTTGCCTTGCGGGAATTGCTACTTCAGATCTGAGTAGCGCTTGATGCCGGAGTCCGGCTTTGCCGCTTTCGGAGCTGGATTGCTGTTTGGAACAGTGACGGAGTTCTCTGCAATCACGCCGTCATGTTTGCGCGAAATCGGTTGCGGGAGAGTGGAAGATTGCGAGACCGTGGCTCTCGATGCCGCCTGGTCGAAAGTACCCTTGTCCAAATAGGTTACGGTGTCGCGCGCGATCAAGCCGTCACCGTGCCCGCTTGAAACCCCGGTCTCGACCGTCTTAGTCGGAACCACGGTCGGAACCCCAGTCAGAGCCTCATTCGGGGCTTTGGCCCTCGGAGCATTAACCTTCGCAACCGACGATTCTTTCGACCCGTTGTTGGGATGCCCTTCCGGTTTTGTGGCGGCTGGCGGTCCCTCACGTTTGCCCGAGTTTTTTTCGCGGACGACCAACGCATTTGCGATCGAAGCTGCCGACGCGGCTCTCGAACTCTGAGCGGTGGCTTTATTACTGGGGCGCGTGCCGAACCCGAAAACCAGGGCCAGCATCAGCGCCATGGCCACCGCGACGTTCCGGAATGATCCCGGGAACTGATCGGATGGTAGCGGCTTCCACAGTGGACGGACGTCTCCTGGAAGGGCTGCCGTCGGGGCAGTCGTGATTGGACGAGATGTGGCTGGACGCGGCATCGATGGGGCAGTCACCGAAGACGCTGATGCAATATGGTTTGGTCGATCCGCCGTCGGGGTTGGTGACGTATCGGGCGGCAGGATTAGACCAGTGCCGTCTTCAGGGTCGGGGTCGGATTTGGGTTCGGGATCGAGCTTCGAATCGCGCAGAACTTTGGCTGCCGGGGAAACAGTTTCGGGTGCTGGTTGCGGAGCGTCCGCAGGTAGCTTCACCTCTTCGGCGCTCTGCTCGACATTGATGCTGAGAGTTGGTTCCAGGAGGTGAACCGTTTCGCGAGGCTCCGGCGGCCTGCGGATGAAGTCCGGCATCGGTGCTTTCAGAAAATGCACGAATTCAAGCGACGCCGAACGGTCGCCATTGTGCGCTTCCACGCTCGCCACCAACTGATTCCCGGGTTCCTCTTCGACCCGCAATTCCAGGTCAGCAAGATTATCGGGGATCGAGTCGGGAGAAACAATTTCGACCGCATAACCGCGGGCAATCAGATCCAGCGCCAGCTGTCGCGAACACGGATGCGAGCGGGTGATGATCCTTGCCAGCGCCATAAACCTCGTATTGCCCTTTCGGTCTTTCCTGGTTGCGTCTTTGATGCGGAAACCCGTCGCTGGGTTTAGCGGTATTGTTCCAGCACCAGAGCGGCCCGGTTCAAAGCAGCCGCCAGATCAGCGATTTGCTGTTCGGTCCGGTGTAAATCCCCCCGATCAATCGCCTCGTTCACCCCAGGAATAACAACTGCTGCATATCCTGTGTATTGTCCCGGCGCGTAAATGGCGTGGCGAAACCACGGACGGTTCGGTAACCCTTCTGGAATCAATAGCGCACGCTCCGCCTCCCGGAGCTTGACGTTCATGCGATCCGTAGCCACAAGCATTTTTCGTTCCTTTTGCAGCATTTTTGCGCCCGCCTCCTGCAAGTGACGCGCGCCTTCCAGGGCCGCCGAGAAGTCAGGCGCTTTGTCTCCGAAGCGCTCTTTACTCTTGCTCCTGGCAGCATCGAGGTAGACCGTGATTTCCTTCCCGTAATTCTCGTAATCGTAGGGAAGCACGTCGGCGCTCGACATCCGCAATACTTCCAGACCATAAATGCGGGCCATCTGCTGTTCGTAGAGGAAGTCAGGATCGCCAAACTTCTTGAACCAGTTGAAGTTATCGAAGGCTGAGTGATACACGCCATAATCACCGCTCGAACTGATATCGGTGGAAGGCACACCCAGATGCTGCAGGAATACTGTGTAGTCGGAACCACTTCCGAGGTCTCCGACTGGCACATCGTTGTGCGGTGCCACCGGCGGTGGACGGAAGGTGCTGGTTTCCTGCGGCCGCGCGTTTTCGGGACTGGGCTGGCTCGTCTTCTTCCATGTGTCGTACACGGTTCCGCCCTGTGGCGAAGGCACCGCCTTCGCAATCTCGCGGATAAACTCTTTTAAACTGGGCACTCCGGAGGCTCCGAACTTCTTGCCCGATACCGCCACGTCCATGTTGAAATAGGCGTCAGCGTTCCCCAGTTCCTGCGCGTGATCTTCGCCCCACTCGGTGGAACCGATTAGTCCCTCCTCTTCCGCGTCCCAGCTTCCGAACACAATCGTCCGCTTAGGCTTCCAACCTGACTTGAGAAGCTCGCCCAAACCGTGCACCGTCTCCAACATCGCCGCCGTGCCGCTGTTTGGATCCACCGCCCCATACACCCAGGCATCGCGATGATTGCCCGCTACGACCCACTCGTCGGGCGCAGACGTTCCCCGAACTTTGCCAATGACATCCCAAATGGTGCGGAACTGGTAATCCTGCTTAAGGTGCATCTTTACTTTCGCGGGACCCGGACCAACATGGTAGGTAAACGGCAGTGCTCCCTGCCATTCGCGCGGCGAGGGCTGGCCGCCGAGGTGCTCGAGAATCGGCGAGGCATCGGCGTAAGAAAGAGGAGTCACGGGAATCTTCGGCAACTGCGCGGATTCGGCGGGCGAAACGCGCTTGGAATCCGGAAGATTGGGAGTGGACGCCACTCCCGGTGTGGTCGGGTCTCCGGGAAACTGGAACATGAATCCGACCGATCCCCGCTGCACCCCGCTCGCCGGGCGCCACGGCCCTTTCGGATAGGCGTCGCCGCGGTAGTAGCCATCGTCTTTCGGGTCGGAATAAATGATGACTGCCGCGGCCCCGCGTTCCTGCGCCACGAACTCTTTCACGCCCCGAAAATTCTCGCCGTAACGCACGATGACGATCTTGCCGCGTACATCGACGTTCATCTCTTTCAGCTTGTCAAAGTCAGCAGGCGACCCGTAGTTCGCATAGACAACCTCGGCTTCGGCATCGCCTGAGGGCGACATACCGTTGTAAGCGGTCACGACGCGCGGATCGTCCGCCAACGAATCGCCGTCGACATGCTCGCGCTGCGGCCCATGCATCTCCACTCCATCCGGCGCGGTCAGATCTACGCGAATTTCGGCCGGATAGTTAAGCCACACTTTGTACTCGACAATTTCGGTGTCCAACCCGGCCTCGCGAAACTTTTTCGCCACGTACTCGGCGGTCGCTTTGTCTTCCGGAGATCCTGCGATGTGCGGAGCTTGCGTCAGAATGCGCAGATGCTCTTCCGCCAGCTTCGGATCGGGCACAGCCATAAATGTCTTTTCGACTTCCCGCTCGCCGGCGCCATCGCGGAATCCAGTGATGGTCGAGCTCTCCGCCTGGACCTTATTCTTATCCTTATTGCTATCTTTACCAGCCTGATCTTTACCAGGTTGATCAAACGCTTGCAGGTTCGAACCAATCAGCACGAAGAACAAAAAAGCAGCCGAGAGAACTTTCATGAAGCTCCTTGTAAGAAATGTAGACAAGACTGATTCAGATTTTTTTCAGCACCGCTAGAACTTCGTCCACCGGCGCAACGCGATCCTCGGCGTAGGTCTTGCGGAATACGACGACGCCTCCGCGATCCACTACGAACACCGCCCGTTCGCTCGCTCCCGCACCTGCTCCCGACTTCCGCAAAACACCATAACGCTCGCAGACTTCTCCGTGCGGCCAGAAATCGCTGCACATCGAAAAGTCGAAGGGGCCGATCGCGCGTTCCCAGGCTGTAGTGTTCATGACTGAATCCACGGTAATGGTCACGATTTCCGCATTGCTCGCCAGCACTTGCGGACGTTGCGCCTGATAGCTGACCAACTGGGTCGCGGTCGTTTCCTGCCAGTTAAACGGATAGAACGCCAGCACCACACTTTTCTCTCCGCGATACGCGCTCAGACGCAACGGTTGCCTGACGCCCGCAATCAGCGCCGGCAGCTCGAAGTCCGGCGCTTCATCGCCGACGCCCGGCGTTCCGTTCTCGAGAACTCCGCGTGAATGATCTTCTGACATAAGATCCGGCGCCAGCTTCGGACAAATTCGGCAAAACCAAGATTGTACCGTGCCGCGGGAGTCGCTAGTTGAACGCGTTACACTAAAGAGCGATGACTCAGTCGCCAACGGCTCGTTTTTCTGATCGGGTGGAAAACTACGTTCACTATCGCCCGGGATATCCGGCTGAAGTTCTGGACCTGCTTCGCGACGGGTGCGGACTGCGGCCGAGTCATGTCGTCGCTGACGTTGCTTCCGGCACTGGCGCGTTTACCCGTCTCCTTTTGGAAAACGGGAATTCTGTCTTTGCCGTCGAACCCAATGCGGCAATGCGCGAGATGGGCGTTCGTCAGCTCGAATCGCTCGGGTCCTTCCAGTCCAATAACCGGCTGGTGTCCGTTGCGGGAACGGCGGAGGAGACGACGCTACGCTCCGCTTCCGTCGACTTCGTCACCGCCGCCCAGGCCGCACACTGGTTTGATTTACCCCGCGCCCGCGCGGAATTCGTCCGCATTTTGAGGTCGCAGGGATGGTGCGTCTTGATCTGGAATGAACGCGAGACCACGACTAGGTGTTTTCTGCGTGACTACGAGCAACTCCTGCTGACTTACGGCACCGATTATCAGGAAGTGCGCCACGAACGCACGACCGCCATGATCCATGAGTTTTTTGCGCCCGCGCTTTCCGAGGAGCGCGTTTTCAGCCTGCGCCAGGAGTTTGATTACGAGGGACTCGCCGGACGACTGTTGTCTTCTTCGTACGCACCGCTCGAGGGTCATCCCAGCTACGGGTCCATGATGCAGGAACTCGAGCGGATCTTTCGCGCCCACGCTGAACATGGCGAGGTTGCATTTGAATACAAGACGCGAGTGTTCTACGGACATTTGTGATTTGCGATTGGTAATTTGTAATTTAATGGCATTGGGTTTCAAATTGCCAATTACAAATCACAAATTACAAATTGATTCCCCATGTCTGAATCCAAGTCATTCCACATGTCTCCCGAGGAGTTCCGCCGCCAGGGCCACGCCGTCGTGGACTGGATCGCCGATTACCATTCCCGCATCGAGAGCTTCGCGGTGCTGTCACGCGTGCAGCCGGGACAAACTCGCTCGAAGCTGCCCCCAAATGCGCCGGAGCAGGGCGAAGCCTTCGATCAGATTCTCGGCGACATCGAACGTGTCATCCTTCCGGGCATCACGCACTGGCAGTCGCCCAACTTCTACGCTTACTTTCCCGCGAACGCATCTGGCCCAGCCATTCTCGGCGATTTGCTTTCCTCCGGACTGGGCGTGCAAGGCATGCTCTGGTCCACCAGTCCGGCGTGCACCGAACTTGAAACGCACGTGCTCGATTGGCTGGTCCCCATGCTGGGCCTGCCGGAAAAATTTCTTTCCACCAGCAGCGCAGGAGGAGGGGTAATTCAAGATACGGCGTCCAGCGCTTCGCTCTGCGCTCTGCTGGCCGCGCGCGAGCGTGCAACAAATTTCGCCAGCAATCGCAAAGGCTGCGATGGACGCCTGGCCGCGTATTGCTCCACGCAAACGCATTCTTCCATCGAAAAGGCGATGAAGATCGCCGGCATGGGCTCGGACAACCTGCGCCAAATCGAAGTGGACAAGAACTTCGCCATGCGTTCCGAAGCACTGGCGCACCAGATCGAATCCGACATCAAGGCGGGACTGATCCCGTGCTTCGTCTGCGCAACCGTGGGGACGACATCTTCTAACGCGATCGATCCGGTCCGCGAAATTGCCCGCGTGTGCCGCGACCACAATCTCTGGCTGCACGTCGATTCGGCCATGAGCGGCACGGCCGCGCTCTGTCCGGAATTCCGCTTCATTCACGATGGCGTGGAATTCGCTGACAGCTACTGCTTCAACCCGCACAAATGGATGTTCACCAACTTCGATTGCAACGTCTTCTACGTCGCCGACCGGAAGCACTTGATCCAAACACTTTCCGTCCTGCCGGAGTACCTGCGCAACCAGGCAACGGAATCTGGCGCGGTCATTGATTATCGCGACTGGCACATCCAACTCGGGCGCCGTTTCCGCTCGCTCAAGCTTTGGTTTGTGATCCGGCACTATGGAGTCGCAGGCCTGCAGCACCATATTCGCGAGCACGTGCGCCTGGCCCAGCAATTCGCCGGCTGGGTGAGCGACGATTCGCGCTTTGAACTCGGCGCGCCCGCTCAGCTCAACCTTGTCTGCTTCCGTTTGCGCGTAGCAGATCGTCCGGACCAAGATCGTGCAGACCGAGATCATGCGAACCAGGATCGCGCCAATCAGCTCCTGATGGAGCGGCTGAATGGCAGTGGCGATCTCTACCTCACGCATACCAAGCTCGATGGCAAGTTCACGCTTAGATTCTGCGTCGGCCAAACCAACACTCAGGCCCGCCACGTGGAACGCGCATGGCAGCGAATTCAGGAAGAGACTGAGAAGCTGGGGAATTCCTGATGCTGTGTCCACATAGCTCGTGTGGGGACGGGCGCCCTCGCCCGTCCAAGCCGAGCGCAGCTCGGCACCTGCCTGTGGCCACTACAACGTTGGATTCGCGATAAAGTGTCTGTGATGGAGCGGGAAATTTCATCAGGCGGCGTCGTGCTTCAGCAGATTTCGGGAGTCTGGCACGTCGCCCTGATTGAGCCGCGAAAAGACGAGCCGCTGGATGAAGCGCAGAAAGAAAGTCCCAACCCTGCGTCTTCGAAGGCGCCGCGCAAGCGCAGCCGTGCCGTGTTAACCCTCCCCAAGGGCCTGGTGGACGCGGGTGAAAAACCGCAGGCTGCCGCCGTACGCGAAGTACTGGAAGAGACTGGCGTCGTGGCCGAACCGGTCACCAAACTCTCGGATAACAAGTACGTCTACGTCCGCACCTGGGGCGACGGCAAACGCGTTTTCAAAATCGTGAGCTTCTACCTGATGCGCTATCTCTCCGGAGAAATCGACAACCTCAACGCCGACATGCGGATCGAAGTCAAGCGAGCTCTCTGGGTGCCGCTCCCCGATGCGGCTAGCCAGCTCGCGTACAGCAACGAACGCAAGGTGCTTCGTCAGGCACAGGACTACCTTGAAACACACGGCCTCTGTTGAGCGAAGCGAACGTAGGGACAGCCGCCCTCGGCTGTCCAGTGGGGCGAAACCCCGCGGCGCTGTTGAGAGCAAAGATGAAACCCCAAGCGAGCTTCGCTCGCCTGGACAGCCGAGGGCGGCTGTCCCTACGCCCCCACTCTCAGAGCACGATCGATCTCTTCCTTTTCCTCCGCCGTCAACGGCCGGACTGAGCCCTTCTTCAGATCGCCCAATCCGAGCGGCCCGATCGACACTCGCACCAGACGCAACACTCGAACCCCCTGCGCTTCGAGCAGACGCCGAATCTGCCGGTTCTTGCCTTCGTCGAGCGTAATCTCCAGCCAGCTATTCTTGTCGCCGTGCCGCAGGAGGCGCGATCCCTTGGCGTGTAAGTGCTCGTCTGGTTTGTGCTCGAGAGAACTGTCCGCAACCGCGCAACCCCGAGTGATTCTTGCCAGAAGATCGGCGTCCACAGCGCAGTCCACTTGCACGTGATATTTCTTGTCCAGATGACTGGCCGGCTCGGTGACCTTCGCCGCCCACTCCGGATCATTGGTCAATAGCAGCAGCCCTTCGCTCGCCTTATCCAACCGCCCTACGGGACCAACCCACGGCAATCCCGGATCGAGCAGATCGTAAACCGTCTTGCGACCTTTCTCATCGGACGCGGTCGTCACCACGCCGCGCGGTTTATTCATGATGAGGTAGATCGCGGGCTGTTTGTCGAGCGGCGAACCGTCAACCTCAATCCGGTCCTGAGGCATTCGCGCCGGGCGTTCGGGATCTCGAACGATCCGCTTATTCAGAGTGACGCGTCCAGCACGAATCAAGACAGCGGCCTGAGATCGCGAGCAATAGCCCATTTTGGAAAGCGCTCGCGCCAGGCCAATTCGCGTCTGTGTGCTCACATCGTTATGCTAAATGGATCCCTGCTCAACAACTTTGCTACTCCGGCAGTCTTTGGATGCCCGCGACCCTAAACTCCGCTTCCGCCAACGGAGCAACCTTTCCCGGCTGGCTCCCTCCGACGCTGATGCGATAGGCGCCCTCGGCGACAATTCGATCGCCCTTTTCGTTCACTTCGCTCAAGTCACGCGCATCCAGTGTGAAGTGGACATGCTTGGTTTCACCGGCACCCAAGGGCATCCGCGTGAACCCACGCAGCGCCCGAATCGGTGCGACTGGAGACTTTGGAAAGCTCAAGTACAGCTCCACGACTTCGTCACCTTCGCGCTGACTCACGTTCCTTACATCCGCGTCTACGCTCAGGGAATCGCCTGCCTTCAGATTCGTTGTGGAGAGCTTCAAATTGCTGTACTCAAATTTCGAGTAACTGAGTCCATAGCCGAAGCCATAAAGGGATTGGCCTTCAAAATAGCGGTAAGTCCGGTTCTTCATCGAGTAATCTTCAAAGACGGGCAACTGCTCGACACTCTTATAAAACGTCACTGGCAACCGCCCAGCGGGGTTATTCACGCCGTCTAGCGTTTGGGCAATGGCAGTTCCGCCTTCCTCGCCTGAGTACCAAGCGTCTAGAATGGCATCCGCGTGTTCATTTGCCCAATTCACCGATAGTGCGCTGCCGTTCATTAGAACAACGACGAGCGGCTTGCCAGTGGCCTTCAGCGCTTCCAGAAGATCCTCTTCCTCTTTGGGCAGATCGAGGCTGGTGCGGTCCCCTCCTTTAAAGCCGGGCACGTCCACCTGCATCTCCTCGCCCTCAAGTTTTGACGTGATGCCGACAACTGCGACGACCACATCCGCTTGCTTTGCCGCAGCAACCGCTTCGGCAATCGGATCGGAGATACGATTCATCCACACCAGTTTCGTACCAACACCCCCGCGCAGGTACTCGAGTCTCAAAGCATAGCGATGCCCCTTCTCAAGTAGGAGTGTCTTGGTCGTAGGTTTGGGATCGTGCAGCGCAAGGTCATCGACAACCAGTTGGCCGTCGAGCCAAAGCTGGTTCATCGAGCCGGCGAGACCAATCTCGTAAGTACCCGACTCGGCGGGCGTCAGAAAGCCAGTCCACCGCACCGAGAAGTCCTTCATACCCGGAGGCGGTGTAAGTGCGGATGGATCCTGACCGAAAAGTTGAACATCCACCCTTTTGTCCACACGAACCATTTGGGGCGTGCCCGCAAAATTCTCGCCGGAAAAATATTCTCCCTTCAAACCGGCTTGACCGTCGCCGCTCGAGAGCACGGCTGTGGGAACGACCGTTGGTTGTCGCAGGAAGTTCATCCCCGGCAAAAAGATGACCTGGGCGGCGGCGAACTGCTTGCGGATGCCATCCAGCGCCGTGGTCGCGTGTGAAGCCGTCCCGCTGTAATTGCCATGCAGCACGCTGACGGATTCGGCGAGCGGCCCGAAGACGGCAATCTTTCGTACATCCGGATTCAACGGAAGCACACCATCATTTTTCAGCAGCACGATCGACTCCCGCGCCAGCTTCAGCGCGAGCGCCCGGTGTGGCTCACTGTCGATTTCCGAATCCGGTGTCTGGGCGTATTGCACCATCTCGGGAGGATCGAACAATCCCAGCCGGAAGCGAGCCGTGAACAGGCGTTTCAGCGCAACATCGATATCTTTTTCACTAAGAAGACCTTGCTTCACGGCGTCCAAATACTTCACATAGTCCGAATTGTCTGTTGCCTTGGTAAAGAAGTCCGCGCACTCGTTGTCCATGCCCGTCTTCATCGAAACCGCGGCGGCTTCGGCCATGCTCTTGGTGAACTGGTGGCCTTTGAAGACGTCAACGATGGCATCGCAGTCGGACACGACATATCCATTGAACTTCCACGCGCCTCGCAATTGATCTTTGAGCAGAAAAGTGTTGGCGCAGGCGGGTTCGCCGTTGATCCGGTTGTAAGCGCACATGACCGATTGTGCTTTGCCTTCCGTAACGGTCGCGCGGAAAGCGGGCAAATAAGTGTCCTCCATGTCATGCTTCGACACTTCCGCGTTGATGGTGTGCCGCGACGGCTCCGGCCCACTGTGGACGGCAAAATGTTTTGGGGTAGAGATCACTCGAAAATACTTCGGGTCATCGCCTTGCATCCCGGTAACGAAGGCTACCCCCAAGCGCCCGGTGAGAAATGGATCCTCGCCATAGGTTTCCTGCCCGCGTCCCCAGCGCGGATCGCGAAAAATATTAATGTTCGGTGACCAGAAATCCAGGCCTTCCATAATGTCCCGCCGGCCGGCGCGTACCGCCTGGTTATGTTTCGCTCGCGCTTCCGTGCTGATAACCACTGCCATCTCATGGATCAAAGGAACATCGAAGGTCGCCGCGAGTCCAATCGGCTCGGGAAACACGGTGGCGGTTCCAGCATTGGCGACTCCATGCAAGGCTTCACTCCACCAGTCGTAGGCGGGAACCTGCAGCCGCGGGATAGCGCGCGCCTGGTTCACCAGTTGGGATGCCTTTTCCTCGAGCGTCATCCGGGCGACGAGGTCGTCAACCCGCTGATTCGTCGGCAATGAAGGATTCAGATAGGGCAGGGCACTCGCAGGCTCCGTGGTTTGCGCGACGGAACCGAGTACGGCTACAAACAGAACGATCAGCATGGCAAACATTGGAACACGAAATTCGTGCATGGGGGCGGCACTCCTCAGGGCAGTATGATTCGAAATGAGCGGCTCGATGTTAAGGCGCGAAGAAGTATAGCACCGTCAACGTACACGAAACGGAAATTCCGCAGTTCTTCTCACGCGCTCGCTCACGATAAGGCGTATGATCCGCAACAGTAAAAGGTGTGGGTCAGGGCGTGAAGAAGCAGAGACGCGGAATCCATTTGATCGCCGAACTGGCTAACGTCTCGATCGGGACGGTGGATCGCGCCTTGCATGGCCGCGACGGGATCAACCAATCTACGCGCGAGCGGATACTGCAGATTGCGCGACAAATATCTTATACGCCGAACCTGGCGGCGCGCGCTTTGTCGGTCTCCAAGGCCAGCTTTCGCATCGGAGTCTGCATACCTCGGGAAATCCATTTTTTCTATGATCAACTTTGGAGCGGAGTCCTGGACGAAGCTCGCCGTGCTGCACAGCTTGGCGCGCAGTTTATAAACCGCCCGGTTCGCGCGCTCGGGGAGGGGGATGCCAAGGCGTTCAAGGAACTCGTGAAGAGCGGCGTCAACGGCATCATTCTCACGGCGGGAAACCCGCAAGGTCTCACGCCTCTTATCGACGACGCGGAAGAAAAAGGCATCCGCGTAGTTTGTGTGTCCACCGATGCCCCCGAAAGCCGGCGGTCGAGTATCGTTTGTGTAGAACCGCGGCTGAACGGCCGGCTGGCAGGGGAGTTGATGGGAAAGTTTGTGCCGCCGGGCTCCAGAGTGGCCGTGGTTGCGGGTATGCTGAATACCGAAGATCATCGCAAGAAAACCGATGGATTTTCGGAAGCGTTTCCGCAGCACTGCCCCGGCGGCAAGATCGCCAGCGTGATCGAAGGACACGAGGACGAAGACGAGAGTTTTCAGAAGACGTTTGATCTTCTCGGTCGTGACCCAACTCTCGCTGGACTTTATGTGAATACCGTCAACTGCCTTCCCGTTTGCCGTGCACTCGGCGCGCGCGGCCTTGCCGGGAAAACTAAATTGATAACAACGGATCTCTTCGCTGAGATGTCTCCCTACTTTAAAAAAGGAACAATCACGGCTTCTATTTACCAGCAACCACACCGTCAGGGCCAAATGGCGGTTCGGCTCATGGTGGACAGCCTGACCAGCAAGGCGCCTTTCCCACCGACTGTCCATCTCAGCCCCGGGGTGGTGATGTCCTCGAACCTGCATCTGTTCCGAGAGATTAGACTGGCAAGCATGAAGTTTGACGATTCCGTTCTCACAAATCGAACTATTCCAAAAGTATAAACAATGTGGAATTCGGATTCGCTGCCGAGGCGACTCGCGCAATTTTCCGGTATCCTCAAGTCGTTTAGAAAATCGATATTCTTCTTGACAAGGTACCGGATTAAAGACTGTACTCGTTATCGTTAGTAGGGGGAATATTTATGAACTTGCACACACGCTCACTCCGTATGAACTCACTGTCGCTCGGCATTGCCATCCTCAGTAGTCTTGCGCTGTTGCCGGCTTTCGCGCAGACCGGCTCGGAACACAAGCCGGCCTGGATGAATAATCGCCTCTCTCCAGATGAGCGGGCGGCGCTGGTGGTGAAGGAGATGACGCTCGATGAAAAGATTTCCCTTTTGCATGGGACCGGCATGGCCACCCTTGGCCCGGTCAGCCCGCTGGCCGTGAAATCAAATGGCGGCGCTGGATATGTCGTGGGCATTCCACGTTTGGGGATTCCCGCCATCCAGATGTCGGACGCGGCTTATGGGGTGAGGAACAGCGGGGAGAATGGCCGATACTCCACGGCTTTGCCGGACGACCTCGCCGGTGCGGCAAGCTGGGATCTGGACGCCGCGTATGAATACGGCGCTCTCATCGCGCGCGAGTTGCGAGCTCAGGGCTACAACATGTCTTTGGGCGGCGGCGTGAATCTGGCGCGCGAGCCTCGCAATGGACGCACCTTCGAATATATGGGCGAAGATCCCGTCCTAGCGGGGAAGATGGTTGGCCAGGTGATGAAGGGAGAGCAGGCACAACACGTTATCGGCGACATAAAACATTACGCGCTCAACGATCAGGAGAGTGGGCGCAACGCAGTTAACGTCAACATTGATAAGCGGGCAATGAGAGAAAGCGATCTGCTGGCCTTCGAGATTGGATTGCGCGAGTCCAACGCCGCCGCGGTAATGTGTTCGTACAACCGCGTGAATGGCGACTTCGCGTGTGAAAACAAGTATCTGTTGACCGATGTGTTGAAGAAAGACTGGGGCTTCAAGGGATTTGTCGTGTCGGATTGGCAGGCCACGCACAGTGCCGCAAAGGCGTCCGCCGCCGGATTGGATCATGAGGAACCCGGTGAAATCTTTTACGGGGAGACCATGAAGAGAGCGGTGGAGTCGGGCAAGGTTCCAAAGGCTGAACTGGATGAGCATGTTCACCGCGTACTGCGGTCCATGTTTGCGAGCGGCGTTATCGACGACCCCGCGGAAAAAAGCGTGGTGGATGTGGAAGGCGGTTTCGAGGTGGCGCAGAAGATTGCCGAGCAAAGCATCGTGCTGCTCAGAAATGAGCACTCGCAACTCCCGCTAGAAGTTTCAAAGGTTGGCAGCATTGCGGTGATCGGTGCGCACGCCGACGTCGGCATGATCTCAGGCGGAGGGTCCGCCCAGGTTGATCCGCCGGGAGGCAACGCGATCATGCCGCCGGGGAAAGGCAAGCCTGCCTGGCAGGCTCATATATGGTTTCCGACGTCACCGCTGAAAGCGATCAGGGCTGCGGCCCCGCACGCGAATGTTCAATACGATCCCGGTACGGATCCTGCCTCGGCAGCGGCTTTGGCGAAGACGGCTGATGTGGCCATCGTATTCGCTTACCAGTGGGAGAGCGAGGGAATGGATCTCGACAGCCTCTCGCTTCCCGATCGCCAGGATGATTTGATTGCCAAGGTCGCGGCCGCAAATCCGAACACGATCGTAGTGCTCGAGACTGGCAGCCCTGTAACCATGCCCTGGGCAGATAAGGTGAGCGGCATCCTGGAAGCGTGGTACGCCGGCAGCCGGGGGGCCGACGCGGTCGCCCGCGTGCTTTTCGGCGAAGTGAACCCGAGCGCAAAACTGCCGATTACGTTTCCAAAGAGTGAGGCCGATCTGCCGCATCCGATTCTCGTGAAACCTCCCGATGCGTCCACAACACATGGCGAGGCCGAGGCTTGGAAAAAGATTGCGGCGGGCCTGCCGCCGTTCCAAGTAACTTATGACGAGGCGCTGAAGGTCGGATACAAGTGGTACGACGCTGAACGAAAACCGGTTTTATTCCCCTTCGGCTACGGCCTGTCTTACACCACTTACAACTATTCCGATCTCAAAGTTACTCCGGGAAAGAATGTTCAAGTGAGTTTCAGGGTGACAAACACTGGCGCACGGGCTGGATCTGAGGTTGCCGAGGTTTACGCTGCGCTGCCGGAAAGCGCCGGGGAGCCGCCCAAGCGGCTGGTGGACTGGAGTAAGGTCAAACTGAATGCGGGCGAGAGTAAAGAGGTAAAGATCGAGTTAGACGCGCTGTATCTATCCATCTTCAACGTTGAGCGAAACGCCTGGCAGCTGATTCCTGGAGACTATACATTCCTGGTGGGCGGTTCCTCGCAGAGTCTGCCGCTGAAAGAATCGGTCAATCTGAAGTAGCTTTGGCTCGCAGGCCGCCGTGTTCGCGAGATTTGTATCAGGGTATCGCTTCACCGATACCGCAATTCGTAAAGAATTCGACGCCCCTTCAGGGGCCGGGTTCACGCGCCGTCCCAGAGCGAGCGCCCAAAGGCGCACTTCATAAGCCGGAACTTCCGGCATGCCTGAAGGCATGCCCTGATACGAATCTACCCTACGCCACGACGTTCCTAATGCTGTCGCTTTGGCGCAAATTTAAAACAATAAATCAGCCCGAACACGAGCAATGCCGCTCCCCACCACACATTGGCGTGCAAGTGGTAGAGGACCACGCCAGGGTCGGCTGGAGGATTTACCAGCTGGTAAACTCCCGCAGCGAGTATCAGCGCGCCATTCACAGCCAGCGAAATGCCGATGAAAAACCAGATTGAAATCATGCTGCTTGCCTCCGTGTTCCAGAAAATCGTTTACCAGAAAATAATGTTCAGTATGAAGAAAATGACAGTCACTACCGCCGCCCAGAAAAGCGGCTTCTGATAGAGAGGGACATCTCCGACGGAGGGAATTTTCGTCAACCCGTATACCAGGCCGGTTAATTGGCCGTCGGGCATGGGTTTCGTCGCCAGACTCACCACCACGGTCACTGTCACGCAAACTAAAAAGGACCAGAGTGCCTGATACATGTCCTGGGCAAGGCCTTTGGCGTGGGGAGAGAGCGCCACATAACGCAGCGCCGAAGGATCGAGTTTTACCCAAGTCCACATACCAATCGACGAAAGCGTTCCGCAGAGTAATCCCCAGAATCCGCCATGGCCGGTGGCCCGTTTCCAGAGCATTCCGAGTACGACGGTACCGAATAGCGGAGCGATGAAGAAGCTGAACAATGCCTGCACGTAATCCATGATGCTGGCGAACTGCATTACCAGATACGCGGTACCCACGCTGATCAGCACGCCGATGATCGTGGTCCACCGCCCCATGTTCACGTAATGATGGTCGCTGCCTTTGCTATTGATCAGCGGACGGTAGATGTCGTACGTCCACACAGTTGTGAATGCGCTGACATTGCCCGCCATTCCAGACATGAAGCCCGCGATTAGTGCCGTAACTCCAAGGCCGAGGAGCCCGGGCCCGCAATACCTGGCGAGCATGAGCGGGAGAACGTCGTTGTAGCTATGGCCCCCGGTTGCCACGGCCATCGACTCCGGAAGCAGTTTCTCCGGCAGAACGGCCAAGCCCAGCAGTCCGGGCAGAATCACGATGAAGGGAACCATCATCTTAAATCCGGCGCCGATAATGGGCGCCATCTCTGCGCTGCGAATATCTTTCGCGGCGAGAATGCGCTGCACGACCAGGAAGTCCGTGGTCCAGTAGCCCATGGAAAGAATCGCCCCGAGTCCAAACACAATGCCCGTCCAATGGATTCCCATGGGATTGGTTGTGAATGAGCCCAACCCAGACCAGAGATGGACGTACTGTTCCGACGTTCGCTGCGCAATCTGCAGTTTTAGGTTGGTCCACCCGCCGGCTTCGTACAATCCCAGGATCGGAATTAGCAGCGCACCGGCCCAGATGAGGAAGAACTGCAGCACTTCATTAAAGATCGCCGAGCGCAGGCCGCCCAGCGTTACGTAAATGGCCACCGTCAGCGACGAGACCCAGATGCTGAAATTAATGTCCCATCCCAGCACAATCTGCATGACCTTGGCCATGGCAAACATGTTGACGCCGCTCATGAGCACGGTCATGAACGCGAACGAAATCGCGGACAGGGCGCGGGCGGGCTCGCCGAAACGGAGTTTCAAATATCCCGGCACAGAGTGGGTTCTGGAAATGTAGTAGAACGGCATCATGACCAGCGCCAGGAACAGCATCGCCGGGATGGCGCCGACCCAATACCAGTGCGTCGCCAGAATGCCGTATTGGTAGGCGGAACCCGCCCAACCCATCAATTCGAGCGCGCCGAGATTGGCCGAGAGAAAACTGAGACCGGCCACCCACGCCGTCATCTCACGGCCGGCCATGAAGAAGTCTTCGCCGGTGTTCGCCCGTCCTCTTAAGTACCAGCCGATGGAGAGCACCAGGGCAAAATAAAAAACCACAATCACTATATCGACGAAAGAAAGATGTACAAGCCGAGTTGCGACATAGGTCGTCAACAGTGACGTCATTGCTCGTTGTCCCTCACCGATCTGTAAAGTGCACTGCTTCGACGCTCATAGGTGCTATCTAACTATCTGACACCCAGCAGCAAGTCAATCGTCAGTTGATCGAGACGCTCGTACGGCAAACGCTTCTTGAGGATCTCATCTTTATTAAAAATAATGGATAGCAGCTTGGATGCGCCCTCTTTCGAATAACGGTTCAGCTTCAAAGTATCGTTTCCATGGCTTGCAATCTCACTGAGGATCCCCTGTATTTCTCTGTCGGCGCCCCAGCGGCGAGCCTTCTCTTTCAGGATCAGGTAGGTTCGCATGCAGCCGCGAGCGAAGTCTTTTACCCCCTCATAGTCCTCGGTCCGGTAGGCGTGCGCGTCGAAGTGGCGCGGGCCTTCGTAGCCAACGTCTTCTAGAAACTTCACCAGCCAGAATGCCGACTTCAGGTTGGACGACCCAAAGCGAAGATCCTGGTCAAATCGATTTGGCATTTGATCATTCAGATCGATATGAAAAAGTTTGCCCGCTTCCCACGCCTGCGCGACCGCATGCATGAAATTGAGTCCCGACATGTGTTCGTGCGCGACTTCGGGATTCACGCCGACCATTTCAGGATGATCAAGGGTAGGGATAAAGCCCAGGTACTGGCCTGTGGTAGCCATATAGATGTCGGCCCGCGGTTCGTTGGGCTTGGCTTCCAGAGCGAACTTCATACCATACCCGCGCTCGATGTTGTATTCGCAAAGATAGTTGACAGCTTCGCGCAATCGCTTGATGGCCTCATCCGCTCGGCGGCATGCGTCGGTCTCGACGCCCTCACGGCCGCCCCATAATACAAAAATCTTCGCGCCCAGCTCTGCTCCAATGTCCATTGCCCGCATGGTTTTTTGAATCGCATACGCCCGCACCTCGGGATCGTTGGCGGTGAAAGCTCCGTCGCGAAATATCGGGTGGAAGAAGAGCGAGACAGTGGCCATGGGAACAACAATGCCGTTTGCCTCGCAGGCCTTCTTGAACGAGCGAACGATGGAGTCGCGTTCGGCGGCGGTGGCGTCGATTGGAACCAGATCGTTGTCGTGCAAGTTGACGCCCCACGCGCCCACCTCCGCCAGCATGGAGACAATCTCAATTGGCGAAATATGCGGTCGCACAGCGTCGCCAAACGCATCGCGTCCGCGGTTACCGATCGTCCAGAGACCGAAGGAGAACTTGTGTTCCGCACGTGGCTGGTAGTCATTATTACTATTACTTGTCATAACGTATTCTCCATGCCGCAGCAGTTATCAATTTAGGATGGCCTTCATAGCGGGATATATTCGGCGATACACCGCATACGCCTTGTCCATCGTGCGCGAGTCTTCAGAATTCGTGGTCGTCTTCCCGGCAACGCGGACTACGGCGTCGCAGGCAGCGTCAACCGACGGCCACGCCTTGGCGCCGACTCCCGCCAGGATTGCGGCTCCGTAGGCGGCGCCTTCTTCCGCCTCGACGGTTTCGACTTGTTGTCCATAGATGTCCGCTTGAATTTGCCGCCAGAGCGGTGATCTCGCGCCGCCACCGCCCAGACGAATCGTCTTCACGGGGACTTCGATTTCCTGAAAAATCGTGAACGTATCGCGCAAGCTGAAAGCGACTCCTTCGAGGATCGCCCGAATTACATGAGCCCGCGTATGAGATGCTGTCAAGCCAACTAACATCCCGCGGGCCGTTGGGTCGAGGTACGGAGTGCGCTCGCCCATCAAGTAAGGAGCCCAGAGCAGACCATCGCTTCCCGGGGGAGCCTTCGCCGCTTCGGCGGTCAGCCTCTCATACGCATCACTGCTGGATTCACCGCTCCCGTTGATCGCTGTTCCAAACTGCTCCCGGAACCAGCGAAGCGAAAGCCCGGCAGCCTGGGTCACACCCATCACCATCCAACGCCCGGGAACCGCGTGGCAAAATGTGTGCAAGCGTCCTCCGGGGTCAAGCGCTGGAGCATCAGTTGCGGCGAGAACTACTCCCGAGGTTCCGATGGTTGCGCTCACTGTTCCGGGCGAAACCACACCCATCCCAATCGCGCCCGCCGCCTGATCTCCCGCACCGGCCACGACGGGCGTTCCGCGTTGCAGGCCAGTAGCGGCACCGCCGGCGGCCGAGATTCGCCCGCAAATTTCGGGCGACTCATAGAGGGCGGGCAGCAGCGACTCGTCCATTTCGACCAGCCCTAAAATCTCCTTTGACCAGCGGCGGTGGGCGACATCGAGCAGCAGAGTGCCCGAGGCGTCAGCGACATCGGTTGCGCGTTCGCCCGTCAACTCAAATCGCACATAGTCTTTGGGCAACATGAGCGAGCGAACCCTGCTCCAGTTCGCGGGTTCGTTCTCCCGGACCCACAGACATTTGGTTAGTGTGAAATTGGTGAGCGCGGGATTGCACGTAAGTTGAATGAGATGCTCGGCACCGATTTGCGCGGTTAAGTCCCGGCTTTGCTTCTCGGTCCTGACATCGCACCAGATCAGTGCAGGTCGTACGACGCGCGCTTGCTCGTCCAGCAGGACGGCCCCATGCATTTGTCCAGACAGACCAACGCACGAAATCTGATCACCACGCAGGCGGCCTTGTGCCAGCGCCTTGCGTACAGCCACGCCGCACGCGCGCCACCAGTCACGAGGATCCTGCTCCGCCCAGCCGATGTGGGGTGAGGCGAAAGGTCGATGCTCCTCCGTTGCGGAGGCAACAACACGTCCTCGCTCATCGATGACGAGAGCGCGCGTACCACTGGTGCCTACATCGATCCCCAGAAAAGACATTGTCGTTTTGCTCGCCACCGCTAATCGGCAGCCTTCGTCGTGGAGCAATTTACTTGAGCGTGTACGTTAACGACAGGTATATTACCACGTGTTTGCCGGATTACAAGGGCACATGGAATGTCCCGCGATTCCCCTTCATGCTCTATGCCAAGTTCCTTTGCGCTTATACAATCGCTTAAGTGCCGTGCATGTCTAGAGTCAGGATTTGCAATTTTAAGATAGTCTGTTGCCTACGCGCGCGGCATGACGCGGAACGCACTCACTGGTGGATGCATGACGCCCCGTCACAAAAACGTGGCTTCGCACAAAAGAAAAGAGAAGAGGAACTATGCTTTCAAACAAGGCTAACGCCTGCTATGCAATTTTCGCGGCTCTGCTTATGCTGACGGTAAATATGCAAGGGAAGACAAGCGTCGCCAAGCAGGCGTTTGGACATACCTCCGAAGGAACCGCCGTCGATATTTACACGTTGTCCGATGGCAAAGTCGAAGCCCGCATCATGACCTACGGAGGGATCGTCGTTTCCCTGCGCACCCCTGATCGCAACGGAAAGATCGACGACGTGGTGTTGGGTTGCGACTCGGTCCAGAAATACGAGGCGCAGACCGCGCATTTCGGAGGCATTATCGGGCGCTACGCGAATCGTATCGCGCATGGCACCTTCAAGCTTGATGGGAAGACGTATTCCATTCCAAAAAACGATGGCGACAACGCTCTTCACGGCGGCATCCGCGGCTTCGACAAAAAGGTCTGGGCGGCCAAAGAGATAACCGATGGAATCGAACTCTCCTATGTAAGCAAAGATGGCGAGGAAGGGTTTCCCGGTGTGCTTACGACGACTGTGCGCTACACCTTGAGTGGGAGCGCTTTGCGCATCGAATATTCGGCGACTACCGATAAAGATACCGTCCTCAACCTGACCAACCATTCCTATTTCAATCTGGCGGGCCAGGGGAAAGGCGACGTTCTCGGGCACGTGCTGAAGATTGACGCGTCCCGCATGACTCCTGTGGATGCGACTCTTATTCCCACGGGAGAACTGAAGTCAGTGGCGGGCATGCCGTTCGACTTTCGAACTCCGCATGCCCTCGGAGAGCGAATTAATGCGGACGACGCCCAGTTGCTCCTCGGCAAGGGGTACGACCACAACTTCGTGTTGGATCATCCGCCAGGCCAGTTGGCTGAGGCGGCCGACGTGTATGAGCCGACCACCGGCCGGACTCTGAAAGTACTCACGACTGAACCAGGATTGCAGCTCTACACGGGAAACTTCCTCGACGGATCAATAACCGGAAAAGAAGGGCGCGTCTACAACCGGCGATTCGCATTTTGCCTGGAAACCCAGCATTTCCCGGACTCTCCCAACCACGTCAGCTTTCCCTCGACTGAGTTGAAACCGGGGCAAAAGTTCCACAGCGTGACAGTATTCGAGTTCAGCGCCGGCACGCGCTGACGGGCGGTGGTGATTCGCCAGCGTCGGGCTTCCGCCAGGCTTCGGCTGTTGGGCGCCAAGTCGACGGTGACCGCAGTTGCTGCGACCGGGCTTCGACCCTCTCCGTTCCGACTCGCGCTTCCAAGACCTTGTGCACCGCATCGGCCTACCAGGGTGAGATCTGCATTCCTTGGGCCATTACCAGGACTTGCAGTTCGACGGGTTCAAAGGAAACTTGAGGGTGGCGACTGCTGGTCATGAGGAGCAGAGGGGAAGTTGCACATCCGCCGCATGGCCCGATCAAAACGACCGTCAAATGCTTGAAAAGATGGTGAGCGCGGAAGGAATCGAACCTTCAACCTACTGATTAAGAGTCAGTTGCTCTGCCAATTGAGCTACGCGCCCGCGACTGCGGTGAGGTAGGAACAAATTTTGATTATATCATTACGTTTTGCGCCGCCCTGTGCGCGATCGAACTGCTTGCTGTTTCCTCTTTTATATATATCGCGCTACAACTTTCTGGGCTACGCTGGGTTTGTGTTTCCCGGAGGAGAGACTTTATGTCATGGAACAAGACTGTACTTTCGATGCTACTGACCGGGATCATTCTCTCAGCGGCGCTTGCCGAAAACGCCACTGCCCAGGTTCCCATCCGCCCGAGACCCTCCACCACTCCCGGAACAACTACACACCCGCGGCTCGAACCTTGCTGGGAGGTCGCGGGCGTTTCCAAAGCTGCGATACAGCAGCGTCGAATGATTACCCAGCAGGCGCGCCAGCAGGTTGAAGCGGTATGCGCGAATTCATCGCTCTCGATACAGCAGAAGCGACAACAGATCCAGCAGATTCGCCAGCGGGAACGGCAGGAGATTGAAGCCTTAATCACCCCCGCGCAGCAGGAGGCCATACGGTCTTGTCAGCAGGGACGCAACGGCGGCCACGGCGGCGGCGGACATCTCGGAGGCGGACACGGCGGACCCTGCGGCGAGATGTCGCTTGGGCACAAGCCGAATCTGCAGCACGGTGAAGACGAAACGCCTCCGAACGAGTCGGCCAAACCCAATTGAATTTGGGCACAATTTGAGTTTGAGCCTGACTTGACTTGACTTGAACCGCAGTGCACTCCCGCGGCGACTCCAGCACACTTTCGCGATTACGCCGAGGCGGCTTCTCGGCTTTGTTCCGCCACGGCAGGGTTCGAACCCGATACCGGTTTGCGAATTGGCAGAACCTCTGCCAGAGCCGGTGCTCGCCGCTCGATTTTTCCGATGACCGGTCTATCGGCTGCGCCCGCCGCGGACACGGATACGAACCTGTTCTCGCTCCACAAACGATCAATCAATCGGCGTTCCCACGGGCGCAGCACTTGCTGCGGCAGCGAGAAAAAATTCCGGAAGGTCCACATCAGATACGCGCGTTGCACAAGATTCGGCTGTACATATCGGGGCCCGATCGGCGTGTCCACTCCAAGAACGCCATCGGTGAGTTTTTCAATCCACATATCCTGGTCCACCTGGAAAAGACGGCCTATGCCGCCTTCGCGCTAAAGCGGGCAATTATTGCACCAAATACGGGCATTGGGAAGCAATCTTTTTATCTTAAGAAACAAATTATTTACGTTGCCTGGATCAACTTGAGAAAAGGGCTTGAGATGGCGGACCAGGGTTGAGCACGATCCATCGGCTTTCAGCTGATCTCCGGCAATAAATCGATGCGGTCGATGGTAGCGGCAACGCCCATCCCCTTGCCTTCCGATTCCTCCACCCGGACCACCGAAGCCTCGCAGAGCGTCCACCCTCCAGGCCCCAATCCCAGGCCGGGGGGCAGCATGATAACCAGTTCCAGCTTCGAGCCCGCTTTCATACCCGACTCGGAATAAAGAAAGATGCCCGATGAACTCAGATCGCGAGTCAAGCCCGCGTGCTCACCGCCCTCGTGACGCACCTTGACCGGGACACGAACTGGCATCCGCTGGCGCGAACGCCTCTCGGTGTCACTAGTTGTTGTTTTCTCAGTCATATGCCTGTGGAAGTGTACTCCAGTTTGCAGGAAACGTGGGGATGGAACGATTCTGGGAGCCAGACAAAAAAACGCTCCTCCCGCACGTTCGCGAGAGGAGCGGGGAAGCGCTGTACAGACTAGAAAATGATCTTCACCGCAAACTGTGTCCCTCGCGGTCCACCGCCACCGAGGAACGGGTTGCCGATACCTACATCGCCGGTGGCGGTAAGGCCCAATGGACCCAGACCCCTGCCCGTTGCTGGATCAATGCCGGCGCTCGCCGGATCCGTAATAAAATTCGGCAAATTTGGGTTCGCATAATTCGGGTGGTTGAAGACATTGAAGAACTCTGCCCGGAACTGCAACGTCACCCGCTCGGTCAGCAGCGTGTTCTTGAAGAGGGATAAGTTGACCTCCTTGAACGCCGGCCCGCGCAGAGAGTTGCGTCCGAGGTTACCAAAATGCCGTGTGCCCGCGACGCAGTTGG
>Ga0193751_1000195_pt1 | contig 54107 bp, 49 predicted proteins | sample L1c2metaG_FD_143050 | JGI IMG/M metagenome (GOLD analysis project Ga0193751, IMG submission 143050) | Soil microbial communities from a riparian zone of the East river system, Colorado, United States - L1c2 | ecosystem: Environmental > Terrestrial > Soil > Riparian zone | place: USA: East River...
CTCGTCATCGAGGGCCGCGGCACCACCGAGGTCTGGCGCGAGGGCAGCGCCAAGAAGCAGACCTTCGAGTGGCAGCCCGGCACGCTGTTCATGGCCCCCCTCAACGCCTGGCACCGGCACGTCAACGCCACCAGCGCCCCCGCCCTGCTGATCGCCTCCAACAACGCCCCCCCCGTCTTCAACATCTACCAGAGCCAGCAGTTCATCTTCGATAACCCCTACGACGCCAGCCTGCGCCTCACCGACGCCGACGACTTCTTCAAGCCGCAGGGCGACGTCGAGCGTGACGAGGTCCGCGGCCGCGCCGCCATCCGCAGCAACGTCTTCCCCGACATCGTCAACTGCGAGCTGCCGCTGGATAACCAGCGCGCCCCGGGCTATCGCCGCATCCAGCCATACTTCAACGGATTCATTCCCGATGCCGGCACCGGCGGTTTCGTTTCACAGTACCCCAGCGGCCGCTACTCCAAGGCGCACTACCACCAGTCCGGCGCGGTGCTCGTCTGCCTGCGCGGCAAGGGTTACAGCTACAACTGGCGGATCGAAAACGGACCTAAGCCCTGGGAGACCGGCCATGGCGATGACGTCAAGATTCAGGAGTACATCCCCGGCGGCCTCGTCGCGGCAGCGCCGGGCGGCGGCAACTGGTTCCACCAGCACTTCAGCGCCGGAGCAGAGCCGCTCCGAGTGATCAACTACTGGGGCGGCCCGACCGGGCGCTGGGGTCTCCTTGGAACTGAGGAAGAGGGAGGCGACGGCGAGGTCAAATCCGGCAACATTTTCGGTATCAACGAGGGCGGCCGGACGATCCACTACTGGATGGAGGACCCCCACATTCGTAACTACTACGCCGACCGTCTTCGCAGAGAAGGCGTATCCATCGACATGGATGAAAAGCTCTACAAGCAGTAACGGCGGCTAGGTTACAGAACAACCGTTGAGGGCTGGCTGCGCGACGTGGCCGGCCCTCCCGCCTCAAACCGTCCGTCCATGTTCGCTCTATGGCGAGCCGTTACCCGCGGTCTACGAGAGCATCAAAGGCACGCTCTCAAAAACGGATATTCCGTAGTTGGGGAATGCGCCGGTGGGGAAGCTGGTGAAATAGACCCGCGGCGCCGGACCGCCGATCGTCGGATCTCCGGTCTCGCCGATCAGGGTCGGGTAATACGGTGTGCGGCCTGGCTCCGAGTAGGCTGCAATCGGCCTGGACCAATGGAGCAGGTCGCTGGAAGCTCGTACCTTGATGCTTTGGGTCTGGCTGGCGCCGGTCAGGTAGACGGCCAGGTACACATCGAAGTTGCTGTCGTAGATCACCGCTGGGTTGTATCCGCCCTCGTCCGTCCAGAGAGGAGCGTACGTGCCTGCCGTCCCCGACTCGTCCTGTGTGTCGCTCGTCGCCGGCTGGGTCCACGGGTCCGGTGGGGCGCCGTCATACTTGTGGAACACCGTCGCGACCTGGTCCGGGTTGCCGGAGAGCGCGGCCGCGACCACGTCCGCGTAGGTCGCCCGCGCGACGCCGACGCGATAGCCGGGCAACCCCGGCAAAGGGTCGCTGTAGAAGAGATAGAAGTAGGCGCTGCTCGGATCGGCAGGCGGGTTGTCGAGGTGCCGGCCGTTCGCATCGGCGACGACCAGCGAGCCGTCGCCAACGACTACGTCGGTGCTGCCGCCGAAAAAGACCGATAGCGGCTGGCTCGGCTGCAGGATCTGCCCCACGACCTGGAAGGTCTTGCCATTGTCGGTCGAGACGGCTAGCCCTATCGACCCGTAGAAGCAGTGCACCCCGCCGCACGGGTGATCCGGGATCGCCGGGTCCGGCCACGCGAACTCGCTATGGAACGGCATGAGCCATCCGCTCGGCCCGCCGGCCGCGAAGCGCACGACCTGACCACCGCCCGCGTAGTCCCGGTCGAAGACCCAGCCCGCCGGGCCATCTCCGAGGCCGAACAGCCTCGTGCAACTGCTGCCGATCACCTGCTCGAGCGTGCCGGTGAACGTGAAGGCGCCATTTCTGGCGTTGGGGGTTCCCGCACATGCGGCCGTAGTGCCGGCGGCGCCGTAGAACGTGTACGTTCCATTGCCCGAGGGGATCGCGCCGAACTGGCTGTCCGAGGGGCCGAAGAGAAAGCCGTAGCCCCGAAGCTGAGCGTTCGTGGCGAAGGTGATTGGCGAGCCGAACACACCCTGGATGGCCGGGACAGCCGGCGTTGCCTGCGCGACGGGTAGAGCGGAAGCGGCCCGAAACGCAGAGCCTGCGTTGTTGGCGTGCGAGGCAACGGGCATCGGGCGCAACAGCGCAAAGCTCGCTAGCACGAGAAGTAGGACTCTCATCAGAAACCTCCCGCAAAGCGCAGGCATCGGGAGCGATGTGACCCTCTAACCTTTCCCCTCTAACCTCTAACCTCTCGTCTAGCTCAGCCAGACGTTCTCGTAGTGCTCGCCGAACTTGTTGGTCGTCCCCTCCACCGGGAAATCGTGTGTCTTCAGCGCCGCCGCGTTCAGCACGTAGCGCGCATCGACGCTGCCATAGGGTGAGTGGTCGATAAGGTACGTGACGATCTCCCGCACCGCCTGCTTCCGCTGCTTCTCATCGAATATAGCCCGCTGCTTGTCGATCATCTGGTCGAGCTGCGGATCGCTGAGCCTGCCGTAGTTGCGCCCGCCCTTGGTCTTGTATGTGCTCGAGAACGTCGCATCGGGGTCGGCGCCGCCGGCGTTATGGCCGCCGACGTAGTACTCGAAGTTGCTGCTGGAGCGGATCTGCGTCCAAGCCGTTGTGTCGTACAGTTTGATGTCACAATCGACAGCACCCTGGCTGTTGCGCTTGAGCTGTGCCTGCAACAGCTGGCTCATCGGCACCTGGTAGTCGGAGCCGTTCGTGCCCGAAAGGGTGAACTTGAGTGGCTTATCCTTCGTGATACCGGCCGCCGAGAGCAGAGACAGAGCTTCCTTGATTGCGTTGTCCTTCGGCTGCTGCCACTCCAGATACTTCTTGTACTCGTCCTCGCTCAGGTCCCAGCTATCGGCCGTCGCCGCTGCAAACACGGCGCTGTACCGCGCGCGGCCGTACCATACTGCGGCCCACTGGGTTTTGAACTCGTCGTGGTCCACGAGCAGGCGCAGAGCCCGCGTCACCCGCGCATCGTTAAACGGCGGCTTTGAGACGTTTGCCTGGATGATGTCGTAGCCCAGGTCCGGAAACCAGTCGAGCCGGTACTGGTCCTTCTTCTGCGATGCAAACGCCGCCGAGTCCTGACCAGGAACCCACCGATGGTCGAGCTGACCAGCCAGAAACGCGGCCCACTCGGTGCCGTAGTCCGTAAAAGCCTTCAATTCCACGCGGTCGGCGTACGGCAGCCCCGGCTTGAAGTAGGCTGGGTTGCGCACGAGCTTCGAGCCGACGCCGACCTCGCTTGTCTGCAGCACGAATGCGCCGGTGCCGACAACCGCGTCCGCCGAGCCCAGCTTGCCGCCCTTATCCACTACCTCAGGAGCCAGGATCTTGAGGCTGAGAACGGACAGGTTGCTCAGCTGCGTCACATCCGGCGACTTGAGCGTCAGCTTCAGCGTGTGGTCATCCGGCGCCTCCAGCTTGTCGATCGAGGACAGATAGGCCTTGTTAATGAAGCGCGGGTCGTCCGTCTGGATCCGCTTGAAGCTGAAGATGATGTCGTCGGGCTTGAGCGCCCGCCCGCTGGCAGGCGGCTTGTCGTGCCACTTGATGTTGGGCGCCAGCGTAAAGACGAGCTCCGTCTGAGACGGAGACTCCCACTTCGTGGCAAGGTCGGGCTCCAGCTCGTTCGTCCTCGGGTTGGCCCGTATAAGCGTCGAGTAGAATTGCCCAAACGATCCAGTATCAGTCGCCTGGAGGATATGCGGGTCGAAGCCGCGCTGAAAGTTGTCGCTGAGAGTCAGCGTTCCGCCGCGTTTCGGCTGGTTGGATGCCGTTCCGCCGCCCTGGCTCGAGCCCGGCGCGTTCGTCTTGGTGCCGCAGCCCGCGAGTGTGATCCCCGCCAGGCCTGCGCCTGCGCCGGCCGCCTGAAACAGCCTTCGCCGCTGCCATCGCGCGCCGGCAGCCTTGTGCCAAAAGCCTTCCCCGCTCACAATCCCCTCCTATCGCGTCTCGATCAGCGCCCGCCGCTGACCGCTGTAGCTTCCGATGCCAAGCATACTACGATGCCCGAATGAGATCGGGCTTGCGGGCGGCATGAGTGCGGCGTCCGTCGCCGTGGAGGGGCATCCACGGTTTCCCCACGGAGCTTTCATGCGAGGGCTTCGCCCTCGCGCTCCCCTTCACGTTGGCGGAGTCAGCGGCGATTGCGGGGAACGGATCAGCGGGGTGCGCGGTGCAACCCCGAGAATAAAACACCAACTTGGGTGGGTGGACGGGCATGCCGATCCCGAGCAGGCAACCGGTCTCACCCCGGCTCAGCGGGCGGCGGCGGAATGGGACAGCTCGCGCGCCGCCGAGACCGCGAACGCCTGTTTAGCCGCCTCCCAGAGCGATGCGTCGCCCTGCTTCGTGAGGCAGTAGTACCACCACTCCTCGCCCCAGAGATAGGCCCGTTCCACGCCCGATCGGTCTGCCAGTGTCAGGTTTGCACGTAATAGGCCCGCCGAGATGCTCGGAAAATTGCAGCCGCCAGCGTTGTTGAGGATTACCCATGGCGCTTCAAACGGCTCCGCCTGCAACTCAGAGATCCAGACCGCCTTCCCCTCCCGCGCCGCCGTCCGCTCCTGGTCAGGCAGGTCGGGCGTCAGCGGCCCCAACTGGAACGGATACAGGTAGACGGACGCGAGCGGGCCCCGCTGCCGTTTGGTGTAGACCGCCTCACCCACAATGTCGGCCGTCTTGAGGATGGTCCGCCAGGTGCCGTCTGTCCGTAGCCAGCTCGCATGCGAGACCAGCAGCGGTCGCGCTTGTGGATCGGCGTCGCGGACCGTCGCGGCCTCACGGACGACAAACCACTCCGGCAGCGACCAATCGTGGGCGGTGCGCCAGAAATGGACATAGGGCTCGTTCTCCACCTGCCATACCTCGATCGCGCTCTGGCCGGCCTCATGGTCCACTGTCGCCCGGACGAAATCCAGCGCCGCCCCCGCGATATCGCGGTAGTTCGCCGGCGAGCTGCCTTCTGGGATATGGCGGCCGGCCAGGGCCCAGTCCGGAATGTAAAACTCCGGTGCGCGTTGACCCTTGATCCCGATCGAGAGCGTGACGCTGGCCCCTCGCCCGGCCGCCTCGGCGATCTGCCAGTCGAGGCTGGAGAAGTCATAGCGGCCGGGCGCCGGCTCGATCTCGTCCCAATAAGCAGTCAGTCGCACGTGCCGGACCCCGAGCTGATCGAGCATCGCGCGGTACGCCTCGTGGCAGTCCTCGCCCAGCCACTCGGCCTGCCGGCAAGAGAAATCGACCCCATAGATTGGGTCGCCCGCCGCTGCGCGGGCCGGCCACTCCAGATTCGACGCCAGCAGCCCCCCCGCCAGCACACCGGCCACGCCAAGCAGGACAAGCACCGCAACGCGAACGGGAGTCGACCGGCGCCTAGAGATCGACGGTGAAGCCATGCGCTCTCAATTCCCGCTTGACCACGTCCAGCAGCGCCCGCGCCTGGTGCACATGGCGGCGGGCATCATCGCGGGTCCACGCTCCCTGAGCACCGGGATATCTCTGCACTACCGCCCACTTTGATAGCTCTTCGAGATCGGGAAACACGTCTGTGAGCGGCCAATCAGATGGAAGCCCGTTGCGCAATTCATCGAGGTCATGACTGAACGGATACTGAATCTGCAGGAAGATGTAGACCGCCTTCAGCGCTTTCTCCGCCGCCTGCTGGGCATTGAACCCGGCGTGCCGCGGCGGACGATCGGGCCTACCGATTACATCCTCCGCCAGCGCGATATCATCGTCGACAACTATTAGCCAGACAGCCGCCTCCTTGGCCGCGTCCTCCTCGCTCACCGGTTCAGCATTCGGCACATGACCGTTCCCCTCCGCCCGATACAGAAGCTTGCCCTCGCGCAACGCCGGCCGGAGGACAGTGCCAACCATGTCGCCGCGCGCACGGATCTCATCCGGCGTAGCAACGATAACGTCGGCCGAGAGACGGAACTCGCGCAGGGCTCTCTCAATCTCTTGCTTCTTCTCCCATTTGTCCTCGACCTTCGGCACGACGACCAACAGATCGACGTCGCTCCACTGGTGCGAGTCACCCCGCGCCTGGGAGCCGAACAGGATGATCGTAAGCGGATGAAAGCGCTTGACGATCCGCTCCGTGATAACCGAAAGCTGGTCAATTGCCATCACCGCGTCCGCGCCCTTCGCTTCACCTACACAAGCCGGTAAAGCAGCATGTCTCGTTCGATGCCTCATTATAGGTAGGCTGCTGATCAGGAGGATCGGAAGCGTGCGGCTGCCACCCGGCTCTGACTCGATCGTGCGGACCCTACGCGGCGCCGGCTACGAGTGCTACCTCGTCGGCGGCTCCGTGCGCGACCTGCTGCTCGGACGCCGCGGCGTCGACATGGACTTCACTACCAACGCCCGCCCTCCGGAGCTGCAGCGGTTGTTCCCGCGCAGCCACTACGAGAACCGCTTTGGCACCGTGCTCGTCAGGGCAGGTGGCAAGTACCACGAGGTGACGACCTACCGCGGCGAGGGGCGCTATAGCGACCATCGCCATCCCGACGAGATCAGATTCGTCGACCGCCTCGAAGAAGACCTCCAGCGCCGCGATTTCACGATCAACGCCATGGCGATGGACGAGGACGGACGCCTCGTGGATCCGTTCGGCGGGCGCGGCGACCTCGATGCCCGCCTCCTCCGCGCCGTCGGCGATCCCGCCGAGCGGCTTTCGGAGGACCCGCTGCGCATGATGCGCGCCGTCCGCCTGGCGGTGCAGCTCGACTTCACCATCGAGCCGCACACCGCCGAGGCGATCCGCCGCGATTGCCCCCTCCTCGCGGTGATCTCGCGCGAGCGCGTCCGCGATGAGCTGCTCAAGATCCTCGCGTCCGAGCGCCCCACCGCCGGCATCGAGCTTCTTGGCAATCTCGGCCTCCTCAGCGACGTGCTCCCCGGCCTCGCCGCCACGCGCACGCCCCAAGTCACCCCCGCCGCTACCGGCTACAACCACGCCCTTCAAACGCTCGCTCACTGCCAATGCGACGCCCTACTCCGCCTCGCGGCCCTCCTCCACGTGCTGGACGAGCCCCAGCGACTTCTTCCCGCCCTTTTCCCTTCGGGAGAAGGAACAGCGCCCGCCCCCTCGGTAGGGGCGCGATTCATCGCGCCCGCTTCGCACACCGAAGTCCAGACAGCCGGCGACCCCTTCACCCGTGCGGGAGAGGGCCGGGGTGAGGGCGAAACCCGAGCAGCGGCAGAGCCTCGAGCCGCGCCCTCCCTCGCCCGTGAGCTCGCTCGCCTCCGCCTCAGCAACGCTGAGGCCGATCGCGAGCGCCGGCTCGTCGCCGCCTTGCCGCTCCTGCCGCGGGACCTACCTGCGAACGAGCGCAGCGCCCGCCGCCTGCTGAGCGCGCTCGGCGAATTGTTCCCCGATGTCCTGCGTCTGGCCGAGGCGCACCGCCGCGCCGGCGCGCCTCAGTCGGCCAACCTGCGCCGGCTGGGCGACCTGCGCCGCTTGGCCGCGCGGGTGGAGCGCGAACACCAGCCATTCACCCTCGCCGGCCTCGCTCTGAACGGCGACGACCTCGTGCACGAGCTCGGCATCCCGCCCGGCCCCCACATCGGCGAGCTGCTCAAGCAGCTGCTGGACCGCGTGCTGGACGACCCCTCGCTCAATGAACGCGAGATGCTCCTAGCAATCGCCCGAGCGCAGTAGGGGTTTCCCTGGGCCTGCCGCGGCCACGCGCAGCGCGCAGGGCTGCGTCCCACCTCTCCCTTTGAGCACAAACAAACGCGTGAGCCTGTGGCGCCTGTGTCCCACCTCTCCCTCTGGGCACAAACAAACGCGTGAGCCTGTGGCGCCTGTGTCCCACCTCTCCCTCTGGGCACAAACAAACGCGGGAGCCTGTGGCGCCTGTGTCCCACCTCTCCCTCTGGGCACAAACAAACGCGGGAGCCTGTGGCGCCTGTGTCCCACCTCTCCCTCTGGGCACAAACAAACGCGGGAGCCTGTGGCGCCTGTGTCCCACCTCTCCTTCTGGGAGAGGTCGTCCAGCTCGGCTCGACGCCGAGCTGGACGGGTGAGGGCACGCACAGGCAACTGCACTTGGCCGCACCCTAGCCGCCGCCACGGCGCCCGCATCTCACGGAGCGACCGCCGGTCGCCCTCGGGTCGCTCACACGCCCAGCGGCACGCCGGAGAGCGCACGACCCGGGCGCCCAAAAGAGGCGCGGGGGCGAAGCCCCGGAATAAAGGAGCCCGCCTTTCTTCTCGGGGTAGATACCCTGTCACAGCACGCCGAAAACGTAGCCCTCCGCGGCCAGCGCCGGAATCACGTTCGACAGCGCCTCGACCGTGTGCGGTCCCTGGGTGTGCATCAGCACCACCCGGGACCATAGTTCTGCTCCATGTAGCTTGCCGGCGCGCTGGCCCAGTCGCGAGTGTCCCAGTCCCACATGACGATCTCGTAGCCAAGCTCGGCCGCCACACTCCGCACCGTGGCATTGACCGACCCGTTGGGCGGGCGCAGCAGCCGCGCCGTGCTCGCCCCGACAACGTGCGCCGCGGCCGCTTCCGTCGCCTTGATCTGCCGGCTGATCCCGCCGGCGTCGAGCGTTGTGAAATCGCGGTGATCCCAGCTGTGATTGCCCAACTGGTGGCCCTCGCTGACGAGTTGCTCAAGGTCTCTGGGGTGGCTCTTCATGGCCTGCCCCGTGAGAAAGAAAGTCGCTGGAACGCCAAGCGCCCGCAGCGCTCCGAGTTTCTGCGCAAGCCCGAGGTTGCCATCGTCGAAGGTGAGATAAATAGTATTCGGCGCCTGCTGGATCGTCCGCGCCGCCGGCACAAAGGGTTCCTTCTCTCCCGGCTCGCTCCCTTCCGGCGTTAGGCTCAGCCCCGCCGGAACGATCAGGCCGAGCGCAATGCCCGCCAGTGTGTAGATAAAGCGACGCCGCTGCAACTGTTTCGTGCCTCCGTGTCATTTGCTGCCAACATACTAACAGCATTGTTGCACGGTTGCAGCAGCGCCACCCGTCACCACTCTGCTCATCCTGAGCCTGTCGAAGGACCAGCCCGTCCCCGGTTACGCATGCGCACTGCCCCCGAGGGGAAGGCCGGAAGGATCGGTTTCCGCTACCCGCCACCGCCCGGAGGTCCGCCGCCTGGGCCTCCGATAAACGTCGGCTGCCGGTTGCCGGCCGCCGGCGTCGCCGCGCGGGTCGCCGTCGGCGCCCGCTGCTTCGGCGCCGCCTGCGCCACCGTGTCGCCCTCGTGCAGCCCGCCGGTGATCTCAACGCTCGTCGCGTCGCTGACGCCTGTCGTCACCGTGACGGGCCGCGGCTTGCCGCTCGAGTTCGGAACCTGCACCGTCGCAACGCCGTTCTTGGTCGTCACCACCGCGCGCGGCACCGTAAGGACGTTCGGCTTCTGGAAGGTGATGACGTTCACCGTCGCCGTCATCCCCGGCTGGAGGGTCGGCGGCGGGTTCGTCACCGCCACCGTCACTGGGAAGTTGACGACCCCCGAGGTCGTCGTCGCCTGCGGTGTTACCACCACCACGCTGCCTTTGAAGGTCTGCCCGGGGAAGGCGTCGAACTGGAGCGTTGCCAACTGCCCCACCTTCACGTTCGGCGCATCGAGTTGGTTGACGGAGATCTGCACCAACTGGTTGTTGAGACTGCCGATTTGGAAGATCGTGGTCCCCAGGTTCGAGCCCGTGCTCGCTGCGCTCGTGCTAACACCGACCGTGTCGCCCGCCGAGTTGTTCACCGCCAGCACCGTCCCCGCGATCGGCGCCTTCAGCTCCATCTGGTCGTTCGCAAGTTGCAGCGCCCCCTGCGCCGTCTTCAGGTTTGCCTGGGCAACCACAATCGCCTGCGGCGTCCCGCCCGCCTGCATCTGCGCCAGCTTCTGCTGCGCCGACGCGTAGCCCGCCTGTGCGGCGCTCAGCGCAAACGCCTGCCCTGGATCGGCCACCCCAAGCTGCTCCTGGCCCAGCTTCAGATGCGCTGCGTTCAGCGCATCGTTGGCCGCCTGCAGACTCGCCTGGCTCGGTCCCGCCAGCACGCTCTGCAGCTTCGCCTGCGCGGCCGCCACGGCCTGCTTGGCCGCCTGGTCGGTGATGGCGGTCGGCCCTTGCAACACGGTCGCAAGCTTCGCCTGTGCCGCCTCAACGGCGGCCTGCGCGCCCTGCACGCTCAACGGATCTGGCGCCGCCGTCAGCGACTGCAGCTTCAGCTGCGCCGCACTGAGCGCCGCCTGCTGCGCCGCGACCGCCGGGCCGCTCGGGCCGGCCTGGACGCTTTGCAGCTTCGCCTGCGATGCGCTCAGGCTCGATTGCGCCGCCTGCAGCGCCGCTGGGGTCGGACCCGACAGCGCGCTCTGCAGCTTCGTCAGCGCCGCCGCCAGATTGGCGCTCGCCGCCTGCGCCGCCGTGCCGTTCGCGCTCATCGCCGCTGCCGCTCCAACCGCCTGCGGGATCGATACGCCGATCGTGTTTGCGCTCGAACTGCTTGTTGAGCTGCTCGACGAACTCGTCGACGCGCTGCTCGTCTGGCTCGTCGTCTGATTCACCGTCACCTGCGCCTGTGCCACGGCTGCCAGAGCCGACGCGATATCGCTCGCCTGCGTCGTAGGCGTGACCAGTTGCTGCAGGGCGGACTGCGCCTGCGCGACCGATGCCTGGGCCGACGCCAGGTCGCTCGCCTGCGTCGTTGGCGTCACCAGCTGCTGCAGCGCCGACTGCGCCTGCGCGACCGACGCCGTCGCCGCAGCGATGTCGGCCTGGGCGCTCGGGCTCGGGTGCACCGTCTGATTGAACGTCAGCTGCGCCTGTGCGTACGCCGCCTGCGCCGCCGCCAGGTCGCTCGCCTGCGTCGCCGGATGCTCGAGAGCGTCGAGCTGCGACTGCGCCTGACTGACCGCCTGTTGCGCCGAGGCGATGTCACTCGCCTGCGTCGTCGGGGCGGTGAGCTGCTGCAGCGCCGATTGCGCCTGGCTGACCGCCGACTGTGCGCTCGCCAGGTCAGAGGCGCTGTACGGATTCTGCGCTTTGTAGAGGTCGTTGGCCGCCGAGGTCACCGCCGCCTGTGCGGCGGCAATATCGGCTGGCGTATTCGGCTGCGTCGCCAGGGTCAGGTTTGCCTGCGCCGTATCGAGCCCGGCCTGCGCCTGGTTGAGGCTCGCCACCAGGTTCGGCGACGTCAGCCGCCCGATGACCTGGTCCGCCGTTACCGCGTCGCCGGGCTTGACGTCGATCTCCGTGATCGTCGCGCCGGCTGTCCCGCTCACGTTCGCCACCTGCGCGGCGGCGATCGTCCCCGATGCCGAGATGGCACGCTGGATTGTCCCCGGCCGCACCGTGATCGTCGTGTACGCCGGAACCGCCGGAGCGCCGAGGTGGCTGCGGATTGCGATCGCGATCGCCACACCGGCCGCCACTATGATCAAGAGCGCGATCAGCCGCTGCCACGGGTGCCTGCCGCCACGCAGCCCTCCCAAAAGAGGATGCAGTGCACGCGTTCTGGTCGCTCCGGTCGTCGCCATTATCTCTTCGCTCTCGCTACCGTGCCCCTTCCCCCAAAGGGAAGGGGCCGGGGGTTAGGTCTCGTCACTCCGCTCGCAGCGCCTGGATGGGGTCGAGCCGCGCGGCGCGCTGCGCCGGATAAACGCCAAAAAACAGACCGATTGCCAGCGAGACGCCCGTCGCCAACAGCATTGGCGGAACGGTGATCTGAATCGCCGCCCCGGCGAAATGGCCGTAGGCAAACGCGGCCAGCGGGCCGGCGACGATTCCGATCAGGCCCCCGGCAAGGCTGAGCAGCAGCGCCTCGATGACGAATTGCATCATGATGTCGTGCCTTGATGCACCTACGGCCTTGCGGATTCCGATCTCCCGCGTTCGCTCGGTCACGCTCACGAGCATGATGTTCATGATCCCAATGCCGCCCACAACGAGCGAGATCGCCGCGATACCCACCAGGAAGACCGTCAGCGCCTGTTGCACCCCCGTGCTCACCTGCAGGAGTTGCGACTGGCTCTGGATGGAGAAGTCGTCGGCAGCGGACGGTCCGATATTGTGCCGCTGCTCGAGCAGACCCTGGACCGCGGCCGTCGCCGCCGGGATGTCGCCCGCGGATTTTGCCTCGACCGAGATGCTGCGCAGGCTGCTCGTGTCAAGGCTTGGACCGCCGATCAGCCGGTAGTGAGCCGTGGTGATCGGAACGAAGACCTGGTCGTTGTTGTCCTGCGGTCCGATCGTCGACCGCTCTTCCATCAGGCCGATGACGCTGAAGCCGACTCCGCCGATATTGATGGTCTGGCCGATGGCTGCGGCATTGCCAAACAGCGTCTGCGCGGTGGTCTGCCCGATGACCGCGACCCGCTCGCTGGTCTGTATATCGGCGTCCGTGAAGAAGCTGCCCTCGGAAACGTCCCAGCGATTGACCGCTGTGTAGCTGGGCGTCGTGCCGATGACGTTGGTGTTCGTGTTCTGGGCGCCGGCCGTAATCTGGAATGACTTGCTGATCTGCGGGGCGACGGCGACCACCGCCGGCTTGAGTCCGGCGATCGCTTGGGCATCGGCAAAAGTGAGGGCCGAGCTCTCGCCCGCGGCGCTCGCGACCCCGCCCGAGCGGAAGCGACCGGGATTGACCGTGACCAGATTCGTTCCCAGCGCGTTGATCCGGCTGGCAATCGATGCCTGAGAGCCATTGCCGATCGCCAGGACCGCGATAACGGCACCGGTTCCGATCACAATGCCGAGCATCGTCAGCAGCGAGCGCGTGATATTGGACCGGAAGGAGCGCGAGGCCTCGCGGAGGTAGTCGGCGATCGGAACATTGCGGCGGGATGGGCCGAGCCGCTTGTCGCGCGGTCTATCCAGAAAGGGCAGTTCAGCCGTGGCAACCATGACGCCCCACTCGATGGCAGAGTTCTGTATTACTACGCTAGCAATTCTAGATGGGATAAACCTGAGCGTCAGATGAGAAGCTTCTCATCAAGCCGAACTGGGCCTTCCTCGGGTCCACCTACGTGGAGCGCTTCGGCCTGTCGCCGCGAACCCTCCAGGAGTGGGAGCAGCAGGGCCGAGCCCCGACCGGCCGGCGCGTGCTCTTGCAGGTCATCGAACGCGACCCAGAGGCGGTCGAGCGGGCTTTGGCAGCGGCCCCGTGATCTTACTCGAAGGAGAAGGGCACGACGAGGTGCGAAAGCTCGCTGCTCTCCAGCTCCAGTCACCGACCCCAAAACCACGCTCCCGGCGCCACCATCGACGCTGGGCAGCCCTGAAATCGTTTCTTGCGCGGTCACTACTCTATAGGCGCAAGAAACGATTTCCTCTTGCCAAGAGACCAACCGGTCGTCCCCTCGTCCCTGAGTAGAGGACGGGGGTGAGGGCAGCGACGCAAGCAAGTATTACGAATTCGTTCCAGGGCCTGTTCCATCGCATCCGAGCAGCTCCTCGTACGCACTAGGTAAACCGCCCCTTTACAGACATAATGAAGCAGGGCTGAAGGGGAGCACGGCATGATGATATATGACTGAGGCGGAGGGAACGCGGGCTCACCTCACGACCGAGGGGCGCGAGCGGTTGGAGCGCCGCCTGGAGAGCTACGGCCAGCAGCTTCGGCTGCTGCGCGCGATCCTTCCGGACAGCGATGAGGACAACGAGCCCGCCGACGCTGCGGGACGCCTGCAGACCGAAGACGACATCGCGCAGCTGCAGGGCATGATCGATAGGCTGCGGGCTTTGCTGGTGCGTGCATTGCCGCTCACGGCCGGCCCCGACGATGGCGTGATACGCCAGGGCTGCACGGTCGTTGTGCGCGACGAGGCCGGCGCCGACCGCCGTTTCCGGCTGCTTGACGGCGCCGAGATGGAGGACGACGCGGCCGATGCCGCCATCGATTCGCCCATCGGCCGCGCCCTCATCGGCCGCTCGGCCGGCGACGTGGTTGCCGTCCGAACCCCCTCCGGCGAGCGCAAACTAACACTGATCTCCGTAGAGCCCTACCGCCCCCGCGCGGACTAGCCCGCCGTGGAGGTTCACTCGTGCAATCGAAGGAGGGTGCGCTCACCCCTTGCCCGGCTCCTCCAGCGGCAGGATCAGTTCCGGCTGGTCATTGTTCGCGTAGGACACCAGGTGCGATACGGGGAACGCCTCCATCTGCGCCGCCGGGTAGGGCCGCAGACAGCTCAGCAGCCGCGCCGCGTCGCGTTCCCTGTGCGACAGCCACAGCGCTTCGTCTGCGCGCTCGAGGATGGCCGGCATCCGGTGGTGGATCGCAGCCATGAGCTCATTCGGGCCCGTCGTGATGATCGCGCAGCTCCCGACCAGGCCGGCGCCGCCCGTTCCGGGCCGGTCGGTGTAGAGTCCCGCGAACCCGAACAGTTCGCCATCGGCCAGGCGCACGTACATCGGCTGCTTGCGACGCTCACCGGGAATCGTCTTCCACTCGAAGAAGCCGTCCGCAGGGATGAGACAGCGCCCTCGAATTACGGCGTCGTGGAACATCGGCCGCTCGAGCAGAGACTCGGAACGCGCATTTATGGGTGGCGGCCGGTTCGTCTGCGCCTTGAACCAGTCCGGCCGGAAGCCCCACTCCATCCAGCGGAGCTCGCGCCCGTTCTTGCCTTCTATAACAACGGGGATCTCTTGCGAGGGGGAGATGTTGAAGCGTGGCGTAATCCGGCTTCCATCCTGCAGCACGATCCCAAACCGCCCGACGATCTTGGCGATTTCCGTGAATGTGAACCGTCCGCACATACCTTAACTCTACCGGGGTTAGCTGCCGGTCGCTGGAGCTACAACCTGAAACGAGTCCAGAACGGCTTCGAGCAGACCGGCATCATGGACAGCATAGTCATCCGGCGTTAGCAGCTCGACGACGTAGAGCTTGGTTCCGGTCGCTGCCACGAGCACGGTCTCAGCCAGCCGCACGCCGGCGCCGTCGGTGTAGCGCAGCGTCTGCACCGCGCCGCTGCCGGCGCCGGGGACGTCGATAGACCGCGGCGGGCCGAGGTCCGGACTGGCCCCAGGCACGTTTTCAAGGTAGATGGCGACAAAGACGCCGGCCTCGCTCGACTGAATTGTCTGGGCTGCGACCGAGACCTTAAGAGTCTCCTTCCCGTCGGCGGACACCAGCGATTGCTTGAGACTCTCCGGCGGCGCAGCCTGGCCGGCCGCAGCCTCCGGCGGCTGCCAGGAGCTCGGCGCCAGCAGCAGAAACCCTGCCGGGCTGGAGAGTGTCTGCATGGCGGCGCTCACCGACGCCGCGCCCGCGCTTGCGGGAGCGGCCGCGATTGACAATCGGACGGTCTCGAAAACCGCAAGCGCAATGACCATTCCCAAGGCCCGTCTGTTAGCCACTGCCGTCTCTATCCAGTCCCGTATCCGCGCCCACTGTAGCCGAAAGCACAGCCGCTCCGCGCAGACGTCCTACCCAGCATCGTTATGGGTCCGCGCCGGAAACCGCCATCGACCGAAGCCGGCGCGTCAAGCTGGTGATGATCCCCGAGGCACTCCCCGGCTCGGCATATACGGCGTCCGCGAAGCCTCCGCCATCCAACCGCAGCAAGCGGGCGCCCTCGGGTCCGCCTGCACGCTTGGGCTCCAGCCTCTTCGATGCCCGCCGGCGCCGCTGGATGCCCAGCAACACCGGCATTCTGGCGAAGAATTACAGCGGACAGATACGTCCCCAGCGGTGATATCCAGTGAGAACGATGAACAGAGGTAATGAGGCGACCACGACCGTCCAGACGAGCTGCCCTGCCAGCGAACGCGCAACAATCCCGAGGACTGGTATGGGGGAGAAAATCGCCAGCAAGACCCACGGAAAAGCACGTTGGATGAGCTGAATGCGGGTGCTGAAGCTCACCATGAACCCTGCTGGGCCGGGGGTTGGCGTAAGCGCATAATCGCCATACCATGGGCGCAACCTTCACAATAGGGCGTTACGAAACGAACCGTATCCGAGCCACTCGGTCCGCGATCAGGCGCCCGCGACTATATCTGGCCGCCCGTTTCCGTCTCCCACGTCTCTGCGCCCTGCTGGCCGCCGCTGTTGCACTGCTTGCGGGCTCGCTGCTTGGCAACGGCGGCCTGGTCGCGCAGGTCCCCGCTCCTCCGCTCTTCCCAAGCCCCACCGTCACCCAGTCGGCAGGACTTACGAACGTCGGCTCGATCTACTTCGTCGACAACGACATCGGCAACGACGCTTCCAACTGCCTTTCGCCGACACTCCTGCCGCAACCAGCGAGCGGCCAGGTGACCGGCCCCTGCAAAACGATTCAGCACACGATCGACCTCACCCGCGACCGCGACCTGGTCGTTGTCGCATCGCAGGGTGCGATCCTGCTGCAGGCTGCCATCCAGGTCCCGGACCTGATCGGCGTGATAGCGTCCGGGTTCTTCCCTACCAACTGCGAGGACGTCGTTGGCGGCTTCCCCAAAGTCGTCTTACAGAGTGCTTACGGCGGGCCGGTCTTCCACATCACGGCAGCAGGCGGGCCGACCCTGCACGCACTGATCGCAGGATTCATCTTGGGCGGCGCAACCGACTTTGTTAATCCCGGCGCTCTCGTCCTGGATCACGATGAATACTCCGAGATCAGGTGCAACATTATCGGGCAAGAGGATCTGCCCAACGTCATTGGGATCGTAACTCGCAGCAGCGAGCACCCCTGGATCCACGACAACACCGTCCATGGCAGCACGCAGTTCCCTATCTCAGTCACGCTCGCGCCGACGCCGCCGATCGGCGGCTTTGGACTCGTCACCGACGAGTGCCTCGGCGGAAACGGCCGCACCGACCAGCTGCAGGTGGAGCGCAACCTGTTCGCCTTCAACTCCAATGCCGGCCTATGGGTCTGCTCTGACGGCTCCGGCGGGCATGTCATCCAGCAGAACAATGTGCGCAGCAACGGCCGCGGCATCGTCCTCATGTCCGCCGTCGACACGACCATCAAGCAGAATGCCATCGGCGACAATTACTTCGATGGCGTCGACATCCTCGATGCCTCGCAGAACAACCTGCTGGAGGCCAACCAGATCGAGTCGCAGGAGGGCCCGAGCTCAACCGGAGTCCTGCTCCAGGGCTCTGGCGCCTTGTTCCCGCTGGGCAACAGCCTCAGCGCCAATGAGATCCGCCGCAATCGCGTTGACGTCCTCATCAGTGGCGCCCGCGCGACGCGCTTCGTCGGCAACTCCATCTCCGCCATCGGCGAACGCACCGCGATCCTGTTCGCCATCGGCAACACCAGCGGCCTCGGCGGCGCGCGCTTCGGACAGCCCACCGGTACCATCCTCCGCACCAACAAGATCTACGACGACGGCGAGTGCACCGCCCTCCGCGGCTGCGCCATCCGCCTGCTGCCGGGCGTCACGGCATCGATTGATGCTACGTCGAACGATTTTGGTGTCACGGACGCCGTGGACATCCAGGCGGCGATCTGGGACCACGCCCGCGACCCCGAGCTCGGCAGCGTCCTCTTCTCCGGCCCGCTCGGCGCTCCCGTCCTCCTCTCCACCTCCACTGTTGCTGCCAGCCGCGGCACCGCGCCACGCCTGCTCCCTGCAAACGAATCGTCTGCTCTGGCTCCGATCGCCTCCACACCGCAGCCTGGCTCGCTTGTAGCGACATCGGCGCGGCCGCTGCGACGGCGGTATCCTCCGGCTCTGCCGGTCCGGCCCCCGTGAGCTACATCGACCCCGGCACCGGCTCTTACTACGTCGAGCTCACCCTCTGCGTGACCGACGCGGGCAACCAGCCGGTTCCCGGCGACACCACGACCATCAGTCTTCTCGACGGAACCGGCTCTCCCCTCGGCACCACGCACGCGGCAACAGACACCCATGGCTGCTTCAGCGGCGATGTCCAGCCGATCGGTGCCGGCTCCAACGTCCAGCCTGCGAGCGTTACGATCTCCGACAGCTCGGGCGGCAGCACTACGCTCACGGTTCTGCTCGGCGCACCGCTCGTCCGCCCGCCCCGCAACCCCCTGCCAACCCCATAGCGGCCCGCTCCCTCGACCCCAAGCTGGCGCGGACCGAGCGGCACACATCGGCTGAGGCGCCGCCGGTCTGGGAACTAGCGGCGGCGCGGGTCTGCGTGCGCCAGCGGCTCGACCGCGCTGACTTTCGGGCCGGCCGGTGGCAGCGCGAGCGGCGATGTACCGGTCCCTAGCCCGTTCGCGGAACGCGTGCTAGCCTTTCAGTGCCCGATCGGGGCGTACTCTCGGATTCATGGCGGGGGCGACCCACGAGGTCGCCCCCGTGGTTTCTGTGCCGGAGGCTGGGAGCCTGTGTCCAGCGAAGACAAACTCAAGCAGCTTCTGGAGCTGAAGCAGACCGCGCGCCTCGGCGGCGGCAGCGCCCGCATCGAGGGCCAGCACAAGCGCGGCAAGCTGACAGCCCGTGAGCGCCTCGACATACTCCTGGATGAGAGCAGCTTCGAGGAGCTCGACGCACTTGTGCGTCACCAGGTGGCCGACTACGGTCTCGACAGCCAGCGCTATACCGGCGACTCTGTGGTGACCGGCCATGGTCGCATCGAGGGCCGGCTCGTGTTCGTATTCGCTCAGGATTTCACGGTCGTCGGGGGCACGCTCTCCGAGGTGGCGGGCCAAAAGATCTGCAAGGTTATGGATCTTGCCATGCGCAGCGGAGCGCCGCTTGTTGGGCTGAATGACTCCGGCGGCGCTCGGATTCAGGAGGGCGTTGGCAGTCTTGCCGGCTATGGCGAGATATTCACGCGAAATACACTTGCCTCGGGCGTGATTCCGCAGATATCCGTCGTCATGGGACCCACCGCCGGCGGAGCCGTCTACTCGCCTGCCATTACCGACTTCATCTTTATGACACAGGACGCGGGGCAGATGTACATTACCGGCCCCGACGTCGTTCGTGCTGTGACCGGCGAAGAGGTAACTCACGAGCTGCTCGGAGGCGCGACGACACACGCCAGCAGGAGCGGCGTCGCCCATTTCGCCGTCGCAGGAGACGAGGCCTGCTTGCACCAGGTGCGACGGCTGCTGTCGTTCCTCCCTTCCAACAACATGGAGGACCCGCCGGCAGGGGCGGGCGACGATCCTCTGGGGACCGGGCCCGACCTGCTGACGATTGTCCCTGATGAGAGCAACCGACCATACGACATCCGCGAGGTTATCAATCGAATCGTCGATCGCTCCGACTTCATGGAGGTGCATTCGGGATTTGCGCAGAACATTGTCGTCGGCTTTGCCCGTTTGGACGGCAGGACCGTGGGTATCGTTGGGAACCAGCCACTCGTTCTCGCCGGCGTGCTGGATATCGACGCTTCTCGCAAAGCCGCCCGTTTCGTGCGCTTCTGCGATTGCTTCAATATCCCGCTCGTGACGTTGACCGATGTGCCCGGCTATCTGCCCGGCGTGGCGCAGGAGCACGGCGGGATCATCGTGCACGGCGCGAAGTTGTTGTTTGCCTACGCGGAGGCGACCGTCCCAAAGGTGAATGTCATTCTGCGCAAGGCGTACGGCGGCGCCTATATCGTCATGAGCAGCAAGCATCTCCGTGGAGACATCAACTTTGCCTGGCCGACGGGCGAGGCGGCGGTCATGGGGGCTGAGGGGGCGGTGAACATTATCCACCGCGAGGCGTTGCAGAACAGCCATAACGCCGATGAGCTGCGTCAAACCCTGATCGCCAGCTACAACGAACATTTCTCCAATCCGTACGCTGCGGCCGAGCGCGGTTTCATCGATGACGTCATCGACCCGCGGGAGACCAGGCCGCGACTGATTCGTGCACTTGCCATGCTCCAGGACAAGTCCGCGACCAATCCTCCCAAGAAGCACGGCAATATACCGCTCTAAGATGGAGTCACCAGAACTGGAGCAGGGCGAGCACCATGCCGATCAGCGAAGCGACGTACGAACGGGTTGCCCTGGAAGATCCAGAGGGTCAGTGGGAGTTGGTCTGCGGCCGTCTTCGTGGCAAGCCGGGCATGACAACTGAACACAACTACGCGCTCTATGAGCTCGACGGCCTCTTGCATGACGCGTTGGACCGGCACACCTATACGGTCTCCGTCAACGCGGCTCGGCTGCGGATCTCGACGGGCACCTATTACATTCCCGATCTGGCTGTGATTCCACGTGAATTTCAGCGCCGCAAGCTGCGGGAGATGCCGGGACGGTTAGAGGTGTACGACGAGCCCATGCCGCTAGTCGTCGAGGTCTGGTCGCCATCGACCGGTGACTATGACGTCGAGGAGAAGCTTCGCGAGTACCAGCAGCGCGGTGACCTCGAGATCTGGCGCATCCATCCCTTCGAACGGACGCTCATCTCTTGGCGTTTGCAGGCGGACGGCACATACAGCGAGGAGCTCCACAAGGGCGGCGCGATACGGCTCGCAGCCCTGCCGAGTATCAGCATCGATTTGGATGCCCTTTTCCCCTAGCGCGTCAATCGGAGCCGCCGCGATCAATACCGGGCAACAGCCGCTCCAGATCGTCGAGACTGTACTTCGCGATGCCCATCAGTCGTTGCTCGCCACGCGCATGCGCACCGAGGACATGCTGCCTGTTGCCGAGGCGCTCGACGACGCGGGCTACGCGGCGCTTGAGGTCTGGGGCGGCGCAACCTTCGATACCTCGCTCCGCTACCTGCGCGAGGATCCGTGGGAGCGGCTCGATCTTCTGCGTCGGCGTATCACCAAGACGCCGCTGCAGATGCTGCTGCGCGGCCAGAACGTCGTCGGCTACCGCCACTACGCCGACGACCTCGTCGAGCAGTTCGTCTACAAAGCGCGAGAGCACGGCGTCACAATCTTCCGAATCTTCGACGCTGTCAATGACCCGCGCAATCTCGAGGCCGCGATGCGTGCTGTCCGGACATGCGGCGGCCACGCGCAGGGCGCCATTTGCTACACGGTAAGTCCGGTCTTCAACGGCAGCAGCGTGGTCTCCCTCGCCCACACGCTGGTGGAGATGGGAGCCGACTCAATCTGCCTCAAGGACATGGCGGGGCTGTTGGGGCCGGCCGATGCTGAGCAGATCACCCGGACGCTGAAGCTGCAGATTCGGGTACCGATATCCCTGCACAGTCACTGCACCAGCGGACTGGCTGATTTCGCTTACCTGCGCGCGATCGACGCCGGGATCGACGGTGTCGATTGCGCGATCAGCAGCATGGCGGGCGGCACGTCCCAGCCGCCGGTCGAATCGATCGTTGCAATGCTCCAGGGCACCGACCGCGACACCGGACTGGATCTGCGACACCTGCGGACGATCGCCGAATATTTCGCCATGATCCGCCCGCACTATGCTGCCTACGAGAACGGGCTTGGCGGCGTCGACGCGAGCGTGCTCATGCACCAGATGCCCGGCGGGATGTACAGCAACATGCTGACGCAGTTACGCGAGCAGAACGCCCTCGACCGCCTGGACGAGGTGCTGGAGGAAATGCCGCGTGTGCGCAGGGATTTCGGCTACCCGCCACTCGTCACGCCAACCAGCCAGATTGTCGGCTCCCAGGCGGTGCTGAACGTTCTCTTGGGCGAGCGCTACAAGTCGGTGACGCATGAGGCGCGGGCCTACCTGCTTGGCTATTACGGCCGGTCGCCGGCGCCGATCGCAGCGCAAATCCTGCAGCAGATTACAAGCGGGGAGCCGCTCATCGATGTGCGCCCGGCCGATCTACTCGAGCCGGAGTTGCCCGCGGCAGAACGCGGGCTCGGAGCGCTCGCCGGCAGGCAGGAGGACGTGCTCTCGTACGCGCTGTTTCCAGGCGCCGCCCGCGAGTTCCTGGAGTGGCGCGCCTCCGGCGGTCCCGAGCGCGAGACCGTTGCCGCGGTGGCCGCTGTTCTCGCTGCGGCTTCACCTGCTGCGGTCTCGCTGCGCGCCCGCGACGTTGGCCGGGAGCGTTCGTCGGCGTGGAAGCTCGCCGGCCGCCAGCGGTCGATGGGATAACACCAATCGGCATTCACGGTCCGCGGACCGCGCGCTTCGATACGTTTTACCCGACCCGCCCGCAACCGTCTCCGGTTTCACCGGCTTACGGAAGGAATCGCCGTGGAGGCGACCGATCACCGAGATCGGGTCGCTCCCAGTTACGATGGAGAGACCAACGCCTGGAAGGAAACCCCTAACGGCTGGATTCGTGTCACCTATACCTACTGCAGATCATTCTGCGCTCGGACCGCACGTTTGAGGACAGCATCGATCTGGAAGTGGGCGTTACGGCCGATCTCGACGGGGATGGTCACGTAATCGGCCTGGAGATCCTCGACGCACAAGAGCGCCTCGGACCGTATCCTCTAGCCAGCGTCCTTATCGAGCGATACCCAATGCCACCTCCGCGGGCGAAGGCCCGCAAGCCTAAGACATACAGCTGAGAGCTCCGCGAGGCGGATTCCACAATGCCCACCTTCAGTCTGACGCTCGGCGGTACCAGCCATGACGTCACCGTCTCAAGCGCCGGTGTCACAGTCGACGGCGAATCATACGTCGTCGAGCTCGACCGGCGGGAATCTTCCACCTCGGTCCGGGTTGACGGCAGGCCGTTCGCGATTGAGATCCTGGAGCAGACTGGGGCGGTTCTGAAGGTCCGGATCGGCGATCGCGAACATCAGATGGAGCTGACCGGCACTTCGGACGCAGCTGTGTCTGTCTCGCGCCCCTCCCCAGGGGCGGCAGAAGCGGCCTCCGGTTCGGTGTTGGCGCCGATGACCGGACGCGTTCTTCGTGTCGCCGTGAAGCCGGGCGACGTGGTTGCGACGGCGGACCTGCTTGTCGTCCTCGAGGCGATGAAGATGGAGAACGAGATTCGCGCCCCACGCTTCGGCACCGTCGTTCGAATCGCTGTGCCCGAGGGGGAGCGGGTGAGCAAAGGCGCGACGCTCGTAGACTTGGCTTAAGCAGAATTACCCTATAACGGCCGGCAATTACCTTGCCCTGAGTGTGAAGGGGACACGACTATGGACTGGGCCGGGCGCGGCGGTTACCCTGCCGGAAGAAAGTCAGGAATGGAGTGCGATGACTGAATCAAAGATCATCTACACACATACAGACGAAGCTCCCCTCCTCGCGACGTACTCCTTTCTGCCCATCATTTCGGCATACGCGGCGACTGCGGGGGTTGCACTTGAGACGCGGGACATCTCGCTGGCCGGCCGGATCATCGCCAGCTTCCCCGAGTTCCTCAATGCCGGGCAGCGCAGCAGTGACGCGCTTGCTGAGCTGGCCGCTCTGACCCTCAAGCCCGAGGCGAACATCATCAAGCTGCCGAACATCAGCGCCTCTCTGCCCCAGATGAAGGAAGCGATCGCCGAGCTCCAGGAGCAGGGCTACGCGCTGCCGGACTACCCCGACACCCCGACGACCGCTGAGGAGAAGGACATTCGGGCCCGCTACGACAGGGTCAAAGGCAGCGCAGTGAACCCTGTGCTCCGTGAGGGCAACTCCGACCGCCGTGCTCCCGCCTCGGTCAAGCAGTACGCCAGGATGCATCCGCCCCCCACGGGCGCCTGGTCCTCAGACTCCAAGACGAACGTGGCGCACATGAGCGCCGGCGACTTCCGCACGTCGGAGAAATCCGTTGTGGTCAAGGCGGACGACTCGTTGCGGATCGAGTGGCTGGCAGACAATGGCACGATTACCGTACTGCGCGAGTCTGTGCCGGTACTGGCCGGTGAGGTCGTGGACGCCAGCTTCATGAGTGCCGCTGCGCTGCGCGAGTTCCTTGCCACACAGATCCAGCGTGCCAAGGCCGAGAACGTGCTCTTCTCGCTTCACTTGAAGGCCACGATGATGAAGGTTTCTGACCCGATCATCTTCGGCCACGCGGTGCGTGCTTTCTTTCCGAAGCTTTTCGCCGGCTACAACGAAACGCTGGTCGCAGCCGGCGGCGATCCCGACGATGGCCTCGGCGCCCTACTGCAGGCGGTGCAGTCGCTCCCCGCTGAAGTACGCAAGGGAATCGAAGCTGCAATCAGCCAGGACCTCGCCAACGGGCCGGCGCTCGCCATGGTCGATTCAGACAACGGGATCACCAACCTCCACGTCCCGAGCGACATCATCATCGACGCCTCGATGCCGCCAATGATCCGTGACTCCGGCCACATGTGGGGACCCAATGGCAAACCGGCGGATACGCTCGCCGTCATTCCGGATAGTAGCTACGCCGGCATTTACCAGGTTGTCATCGACGACTGCCGCGCCAACGGCGCGTATGACCCGGCCACCATAGGGTCCGTCCCCAACGTAGGACTCATGGCGCAGGCGGCCGAGGAGTACGGCAGCCACGACAAGACGTTCGAAGTCCCGACGTCAGGGACAATCCGCGTTGTTGACCAGTCCGGCAACACACTTATGGAGCATAAGGTCGGCGCCGGCGACATCTGGCGGATGTGCCAGACGAAGGACCTGCCGATCCGCGATTGGGTCAAGCTGGCGGTTTCGCGAGCACGCATCACCGGCGCCCCGGCAGTGTTCTGGCTCGACGAAACGCGCCCCCACGATGCAAACGTTATCGCGAAGGTGCGTGCATACCTCGTTGAGCTCGACACGACCGGCCTCCAGATCGAGATCATGGCGCCCGAACAGGCTATGGCGTTTTCTTTGCAGCGCATCCGCAAAGGCCAGGATACCATCTCGGTGACTGGAAACGTGCTGCGCGACTACCTAACCGATCAGTTCCCAATCATGGAGGTCGGCACCAGCGCAAAAATGCTCTCAATCGTCCCGCTGCTCGCCGGGGGCGCGATGTTCGAGACTGGGGCCGGAGGATCGGCGCCCAAGCATGTGGAGCAGATGATCAAAGAAAACCACCTTCGATGGGACAGCCTTGGCGAATTCCTCGCGCTGGCCGCGAGTCTTGAGCATCTGGCCCGAACCACCGGCAACGCCCGCGCACAGATTCTCGCTGACACGCTGGACCGGGCGACAGCAACGTACCTGAACGAGAACAAATCGCCAAGCCGCAAGGTCCGTGAAATTGACAACCGCGGCAGCCACTTCTACCTGGCTTTGTTCTGGGCCGAGGAACTTGCTTCGCAGTCTGAGGACGCTGAACTCGCCGCCGCCTTCGCGAAGTTCGCAAAGGCGTTGCGGGCCAACGAGTCAACAATTGCCGGGGAACTACTGGCTGTCCAGGGCTCTCCGGTGGAGCTCGGCGGGTACTATCGCCCCGACCCTGCCAAGGCGGACTCGGTAATGCGCCCGTCAAAGACACTCAACGAAGCGTTATCGCTCCTTCGACGTTAGTGAGGAGCACTGTCTCGATAGTGTTTTGCATTCGTGTTTCATAGTAGATAGAGAAGTTGGAGGCGTCGAAGGTCCGTGTCTGAACAGCGTCAGCACCGCAAGAGAGTCACGATTGTCGGCGCCGGCAATACCGGCGCGACGATGGCACTGTACCTGGCCGAGCTCGGCTACGCCGACATCGTGCTCCAGGACATCGTCGAGGATATGCCGCAAGGGAAGGCCCTCGACCTGCTCGAGGCGGGGCCGATTCGCGGCTTCCACAGCAAGGTACGCGGGACCAATGCCTGGGAGGAGACCGCAGGCTCGCATCTGGTCGTGATTACCTCCGGAGTGCCGCGCAAACCTGGCATGTCCCGTGATGACCTGCTCAGCGTCAACATGAACATCGTTCGGGGCGTAGCCGAGAACGCGGCCAAGGCCTCACCGGAGGCCGTCTTTATCGTCTTCGCGAACCCGATGGACGCGATGTGCCACGTCGTCCGTGACGTTACCGGGCTGCCGCGCGAGCGAATCATAGGACAGGGCGGCGTCCTGGACACTGCCCGCTTCCGCACGTTCATCGCCGACGCGCTCGACGTCTCCGTGCGAGATGTCCAGGCACTTGTGCTCGGCGGTCACGGCGACACGATGGTCCCCCTGGCCAGCTCGGTCAGTGTCGGCGGGGTGCCGATCCGCGAGTTGATGCCGCAGGAGGCACTTGACAAGATCATTCAGCGAACGCGCGACGGCGGAGCCGAGATCGTCGGCCTGCTCAAGTCCGGAAGCGCTTTCTATGCGCCCGCCGCCTCGACCGTGTCGATGATGGACGCGGTGTTGATGGACCATAAGCGCATCCTGCCCTGCGCCGCCTACCTGCAAGGCGAGTACGGCATTAACGGTCTGTTCGTCGGCGTCCCCGTCAAGCTCGGCGCAGATGGGATCGAACAGGTGATCGAACTCAAGCTCACTGACGAGGAGCGCGCTCAGCTCCAACATTCCGCCGACTCAGTCCAAGAGCTAGTTGAAGCCATGGACCGTCTCAAGAAGGAGCCGGCGAAGAGCTAGCCCGGCGGAGGACCAGCCCCAGATTGATCGCAGCGGCGCGCCAATGTCTCGCCGCTGCCCGTTGGCGATTCCACTCCCATTTAGGCCGCAAGGTCACGGACCAAGGACGCGAATGGACACGATAACGCCGGCATCCCCTTTGAACTGCACTCGCTGCTGGGATGGATTCGATCCGAATGTAAGCACGCCGTCAACGGTCTGCGAGCCCTGCTCCTCCGGGCTCAAGGAGACAATCGTTATCGGCAGTAGCTCCGCTGGTATCGGAATTGACGCGGAGATGGCGAACGATTGCCCGCTCCCGAGTGTCAGCGTCAGATTGGGGGCTGCAAGCTGCTGAGCTGTCGTGGTATCGCCCCTGTTTAGGGCATCAACAAATGTTGGGATGACATCTGGATTGTTCGCGTCAGCACGCGCCGTCTGGACCATCAGCGGCCCGCCGGCCAGAAATGCGAGCGATGCAAGAATAGAGAGCAGATTCCCGTGGCGCATGTTCACCTCCGACTGGCGAGGAAGAGGGATCGCCGAATAGCATACACGGACTCGCCGGCCGCGAAACGCTCGACTCGTGGGCTCGACCAGGGGAGACGCCGATGAGCACCATCGCCAGCCCGCCCTGCGACGCGGGCCAGATTCAGGGGCAGGCGGCGCCGTCAGCCTCGTGTCGCGGCGGCAACTGGGTACTGGCCGCGGCCATCCTGGGCTCCAGTATGGTCTTCATCGACAGCACCGTCGTCGGTGTCGCCCTGCCGGTTCTTCAGTCCACCCTCCGCGCCTCGTCCATCCAGGTCCAATGGGTCGTCGAGTCGTATGCGCTGTTCCTTGCCGCCCTATTGCTCCTGGGAGGCTCGCTCGGCGATCAGTTCGGACGCAGGCGCATCTTTGCAACAGGGGTCGTCCTCTTTACGGCAGCTTCGATGCTCTGCGGCTTTGCGCCAAACGTAAATTTCCTTGCAGTAGCACGGGGCATCCAGGGAATCGGTGGGGCGCTGCTGGCACCTTCCAGCCTCGCGATCATCAGCGCGTCATTCAACGCCGAGGAGCGTGGTCGTGCCATTGGCACCTGGTCCGGGTTCACGGCGATCACAGCCGCAGTCGGACCAGCGCTGGGCGGCTGGCTCGTTGAGCACGCGTCCTGGCGCTCGGTATTCTTCCTAAATGTCCCGATTGCGCTGGTTGTGCTGGTGCTCGTCTGGCGGCACGTCGACGAGAGCTACGGCGAGCATGTAAAGCGGATCGACTGGCTGGGAGCATCCCTGGTCACGACCGGCCTCGCTGCGCTCACGTACGGCCTGTTGACCGCTTCCTCGACGGGCCTCGGCAGCGCGCGGGCAGCCGTGACCGTCGCCGCGGGTATCGTAGCGCTGATTGCGTTCGTCTTCGTCGAGCATAGGTCCGCTTCGCCGATGGTTCCGCTGGGCCTGTTTCGATCGCGGAACTTCGCGGGCGCGAACATCCTGACGCTTCTGCTCTACGGCGCGCTCGGGGGTGCGTTGTATTTCGTACCGTTCGACCTGATCCAGGTACAGCGCTACTCGCCCACCAAAGCGGGAGCGTCGCTGCTTCCCTTCATCCTCATTATGTTCGTCCTGTCACGCTGGTCGGGCGGGCTCGTTGCGCGGGTTGGCGCTCGATTGCCGCTGGTGATCGGGCCGGCCGTCGCTGCCTGCGGCTTCGCGCTGTTTGCACGGGCGGGCGCCGGCGGTAGCTACATCACGACAATCGGACCGGCCGTCGTCGTCCTTGGACTCGGGATGGCCATCGCGGTCGCGCCACTCACTACGACAGTGATGACTGCAGTTGGAGACGAGCACGCAGGCTTGGCCTCCGGCATCAACAACGCCGTCTCCCGTACCGCCAGCCTTTTGGCGGTGGCCATCCTGGGCCTGGTTATGGTGGCAATCTTCACGCGAACCCTCGACAGCCGAATAGCCGCCCTTCCGGTTGCGCCTGATGTCAGACTTGCTATCGAGGCGCAGTCCGGGCGGCTGGCAGCAATCGCGCTCCCCCCAGGCATGGGCGATGAGGCCAGTTTGGCGGCGCGTCTCGCGATCGACGATGCCTTCGTCAGCGGCTTCCGGACCGTTATGATTGCTGCGGCGGCTCTGGCAATCGCTGCAGCGTTGAGCGCGGCTGTCATGATCGACGGCAAGCGGACCGCTGCTACAGACGCCTCGCCCGCGCCAAGCCTGCGGGTCAAGCTGCCCGAGCCACCCTCGTAAAAGTGCGTCAGCCCGATCACCCACCCGATCGTGCGAAGGAGAACCTGATGCTTGCCCTCGTGGCTGCGTCGAACAAGCCCGAGCACATTGAGCTGCGCGAAGCGCCGCCGCCCTTCCCCGGCCCAAACGAAGCCTTATTGGAGGTTCGCGCCTTTGGCGTGAACCGCGGCGAACTGCGGCTCATCGACAGCCGGCCGGATGGCTGGCGGCCCGGGCAGGATATCGCCGGCGTAATCGCTCGAGCCGCAGCCGATGGAAGCGGACCCAAAGCGGGCGAGCGGGTTGCGGCACTCGTGGATCAAGCGGGCTGGGCGGAGATGACGTCTGCACCAACGACCCGCATTGCGGTGCTGCCCACGAACGTCAGCTTTGAGGCGGCAGCAGCTCTTCCCGTCGCGGGGCTGACAGCCCTGCGGGCGTTGCGACTGGGCGGCATGCTGCTCGGGAAGCGCGCACTTATTACCGGCGCCTCTGGCGGTGTTGGCCAGTTCGCCGTTCAGTTTGCGGCGCTGGCAGGAGCGGAGGTCACCGCAGTCGCAAGAAGCGATCGGGCGGACACGATTCGAAGCCTGGGTGCCGGAGAGGTCGTGGCAGCAATTGAAGATCTGAACGGGACCTATGACGTCATCCTCGAGTCCGTGGGTGGCGGCTCCCTTGCAGCGGCGGCCCGCCTCGTCGGGCCCGATGGAGCGTTGATTTTCTTCGGCAACTCGTCCCGTGAGCCAAGCAGCCTGAGCTTCACGGACTTTGGCGGGCATCCCCGCGCTCGCCTGCTCCCCTTCCACGTGTATGAATCTGGACCGCCGGCGTTTGGCGTCGATCTCGCCCTCATGGCGCGGCTGGTCGCGGCGGGAAAGGTCAAGCCCCTGATTGGATTCGAAGGCAGCTGGCGCAAGCTCGACGCCGCACTCACAGCGCTGCGCGACCGCACATTCGGCGGCAAGGCTATCCTACGGCTCGACTGACCTATCCGCCCAGACCTATCCCCCGGCCCCTTCCCCTCGAGGGGAGGGGAGAAGGAGAGCAGAGACATGGATCTTCAACTACGAGGGAAGCGGGCGCTCGTTACCGGAGGCAGCCGCGGCCTGGGCAAGGCTATCGCCCGGGAACTCGCCATGGAGGGCGTCGATTGCGTGATCTGCGCCCGGACCGAGGGCCCGCTAAAAGAGGCGGCGGAGGAGCTTGCCAAGGAGTCCGGCCGAGGAGTTGTCCCAATAGTCGCCGACACCTCAAATCTCGAGTCGATCGAGCGGCTCGTCTCCGGTGCGGTGGAGGCGCTAGGGGGCATCGACATCCTGATTAACAACGCCGCGCGGGTGGCGGGAAGCGATCCCGAGGACTTCTGGCACGTCAAAGACGAGCTCATCCTTCGAGATTTCCAGGAGAAGCTTCTTGGCTACTTCCGGTGCGCCCGCGCGGTCGCGCCAATGATGCGCGATAACGGCTGGGGCAGGATCCTCAACCTCAGCGGTTACGCGGCGCGTTCAGCCGGCAGTATCCCGGCCGGCGCCCGCAACGCCTCGACGGTCCACATGACCAAGACACTGTCGATGGAGCTGGGGCGTTACGGCATCAACGTTAACGCTATCTATCCAGCGACGACCGTGACGGAGACGTTTGCGAATCGGTTCGGGGAGCGCGCCCGCAGCGAGGGTAAGAGCGTCGAAGAGGTTATGGCGGACATGGGGAAGAGCAACCACATCGGCCGGCTCGTGACCGCGGAGGAGATAGCCGACGTCGTGACCTTCCTTTGCTCGCCGCACGCCGTTGGAATCACCGGCGAGGTAATCCCGGTCACCGGCGGACAGGGCAACAGCGTCTACTTTTAGCATCAAATTCCGGACGACTGTGAGAACAACGGTGACACTTGAGGTCCGATCGTTGAAGGTCCTGGCTGCCTCGGCTCTATTGCTTCTTTTCGTAGCGTCACGGGGACGGATTGGAGCTTCTCAGGCGACTTCCAGGTCAGCGCCGGTGCGTGGGAATCGGTCACGATCAGCAACTACGGCTACTGCTTCGTCGGTCCCAACGATCCTCGCGCCGGAACGGCCCACGCAGGCGGCGTCTTCTACTTCGCCGAGTTGGCGGCGCGTCCGCCTCGGGCTGAGGGGTACAGCTTCAGCGGAACCTTCAAGGCAGGCCGGGGAGGAAACGTGACGGGCCGTGTCACTGTAACTACCAGCGCCGCGGCGACTCCAACTACACACGTCGAGGCGGCACTCGCCGGTGATGACCTGGAGTACTACGAGAACAACACGCTGGAGCTCTGCCTGCTCGGCTCGTCCTAAGGGTCAGGACGCCGAGGCGGGGTCAAACACCTGGTAGCAGGTCTGTGCCGTTCCCACGCCCGCTTCGCCGGCGTAGAGAATTACAACGCAATATCGCCCTGCCGGGCCCTTGATAGGGCCCGTATCGCAGCTTCCGGAGCCGTCATCGCGGCGTGTAAGCAGCGGAACCGTTCCCCCGACGCCGTTGTTCGTGATCGTCACCTGGCCAGGCCCCGGAACCGCGTAGCAGAGGGTGCCGCTGTCACCAATGTTGTACTGCTGCCCGTCCATACTGACCGAGAGCCCATCCAAGTCAGCGAATGCCGGTGGGGTAAGGACCAAGATCAGGCCGAGCAGCCCAGCCGCGATAGCCGCTGTCTGGAATAGTCGTGGCTTCAACCCATCACCAATCCGCCGTTGACGCTGAGTACCTGACCGGTGACATAGGATGCCCGCGGGGAGGCAAAATAGACGCACGCTGACGCAACTTCATCCGGCGTGCCGCGCCGGCCCACCGGAATATACTCGCCATCCATGCGCAACGGTCGGTCGCGGACCGTGTCTGTGGATCCAGGTGAGACCATGTTGACCGTCACCCCAGTGGCCCCGAGCTCCGCCGCGAGGCAGCGCGTGAAGCCCAGTAGGCCTCCCTTGCTCGCACCAACGTGGCTGCGCCCCGCGGCGCCCTTCTGCATCGCATGCGCGCCCCCGAAGGTGATGATTCTGCCCCAACTGCGATCCAGCATGCCCGGGAGAAAGGCGCGGGTGCAGTGGAAGGCGCTGTCGAGATTGATCGCCAGCACACGCCGCCACTCTTCGTAGCTCATTTCAAGTATCGCGGCTCCAGGGCGTACGGCCGCATTCAGGACCAGAATGTCGAGTTTCCCAAGCCCATTCGCGACTCTCGAAGCCATCTCGGCAACCGCCGCTTCATCGCTCGTGTCGGTCGTGCAGACCATGGAGCGCCGGCCGAGGCTCTGGATCTCGCCGGCAACCGCGTTCGCCTCGTCCACATGCGTCAACGCCGTAATGGCGACATCTGCCCCCTCTCGCGCCAACGCGAGCGCCGTCGCCCGCCCGATGTTTCGAGCGGCGCCCGTGACAAGCGCAACGCGACCTTCGAGTTCCACGTTCTCTTAGCCTCCGTTCGAGAGCCTTGGCCGATCTCCCACGGGATGCTAGCACATCAGTTGACAGCCCCTGAGCGGGGCGCCGAGAATGAGCCAACGGAGTTAAGGAGATTCAAGATGCTAACGCGCGAGGCGAACGAGCGGCTGACCCAGACGGGGCCCGGCACGCCCATGGGCAATCTGCTGCGGCGGTATTGGCACCCCATCTCGACGGTCAAGGAACTCGACGCTGAGCCGGTGCTCGCGGTGCGGGTATTGAGCGAGAACCTCGCGCTCTACCGCAATGAGCAGGGCGTGATGGGCCTCGTCGCCGAGCGCTGCCCGCATCGTGGCGCCTCGTTGGCCTACGGCATTCCGGAGGACAACGGGCTGCGCTGCCCCTATCACGGCTGGCTCTTCAGCCCTGAGGGCCGCTGCCTGGAGCAGCCTGCCGAACCGGCTTCGAGCACCTTCCACAACCGCATTCGCACCCCCGCCTATCCAGTCCAGGAGATGGGCGGGCTCATCTGGGCCTACCTCGGCCCGCAGCCCGCCCCGCTGCTTCCACGCTGGGATATCTGCGTTCGCGAGGATGTGGACCGCGATATCGGCATCTCGCGCATCCCCTGCAACTGGCTCCAACCGATGGAAAACTCGATGGATCCAATGCACTTCGAGTGGCTGCATGGGGTGTTCGGCAACTACGTGATGAAGCGCCAGGGCAAGCCGGCCGCGATGAACCCCCGGCATCACGAGGAGATCGCCTTCGACATCTTCGACTACGGAATCATCAAACGACGCCGGCTGCAAGGGGACGCCATCGACTCGGACGACTGGGTGATCGGTCATCCGATCCTGTTCCCAAACATCCTCGCCGTCGGCGACAGCCACCGGCCAAGCTTTCAGATCCGTGTACCCATCGACGACACCAACACCCTCCACTACTGGTATCGCGCGACCCCGCGCGAGCCGGGAGCGGAACCGCAGCCAGTGAGCGTCTATGACGCCGAGTGGGTGCACCCAAACGGGCGGCTGTGGGTCGAGACGATCCCAGGCCAGGACATGATGGCGTGGATCACACAGGGCGGAATCTCAGAACGCACAACGGAGCGCCTGGGAACCTCCGACAAGGGCGTGATTCTGTTACGCAGTGTCCTGTTGGACGAGGTCGAAAAAGTCGAACGGGGCGAGGATCCGATGGGCGTCATACGCGATCCGGCGCGGAACGAGCCGATGATCGTCATTCCCCGTGAGTGCGACGCACTCAAGGCGTTCGAGATCAAGCGCGAGGTGGTGGGCGCAGGCCCGGCGCGCGGCAAGACGGTCGGCGCAACGAGCTAGCGCCGCCGGGCCGCATCAAGTGATCGTGCGCAGGTTGCCTTGCCTGCCGGCCTTTGCCGTGCTGATGGCGTTCGCCACGGCGCGCGTCCAGGGTCCATCGCCCCTCACCGTGGTGAGCGGGCGCATTCAATCGCGCCCCTCCGCACTGATGGCGGCTAACCGCCCAAGGCCCGTGCCGACTGACGTCGGGCAGACGGCTGCTGCCGACCAGCCCTCGGCTCGGCTCCTCCCCGGCCGAATCGCCTTCATCCGCGACGGAGATGTCTATACCCTCGACCTCGCGACCGGCGCGGAGCGGCGACTCACCGCTGACGGCGTCAGCGCCGAGCCCCGCTGGTCCGCCTCCGGCCACTGGCTTGCCTTCTTCAAGGGACGGGATGTCTACAACCAGGGGACGATCTGGGTAGCGGCCGCCGGCGGCGGTCAGAGCCGCCGGATTGCCGATGCTCAACGCTACGGCCAATTCGCCTGGTCACCCGCCTCCGACCTGCTGGCCTACCGAACCGCGGACGGCGGCCTCTCGATTGAAAGCGCCGACGGCTCGACAAAGCAGCTGTTGGCGCCCGCTCCCGGGGTCGATCGCTACCAGGGAGTGCAGGACCTCGCCTGGAGTCCGGATGGCGCCTGGGTCGCCTTCGATCGTTTCGATCCGCCTCGGCAGCCGAATCTCGTGCCCGGCATGAGCATCTGGCGCATCCGGCCGGACGGCAGCGATCAGACCGAGGTCTTCGATACCGGTAACGTCCTCTTCTGGCTCAGGCTCGACGGCTGGTCTCCGGATGGCAGCCAGCTTCTCTACTTTCCACACGCCACCTCGGCGTCGCTGACGTCAGACACCGCCGGCCTGAGCGCCGTCCCTTCCGTCGGTGGGACGCCCCGGGATCTGGTCGCACCCAGCCTTCCGGCCAAGTCCTGGATGCTCGCCTATCGCGACTTCGTGTCCGTCGATCCGTCGGGCACCGGCCGCATCGCCGTTGTGGAGGGTCCCGGTCGCGAGGACTACTACGGCAAAACGCTGCATCTCCTCACCCCAGGCGAGGGGGGTGACGCGGCGCTCACGGGGCCGGAGGCCGTCGTCTCCTCGCCTGCCTGGTCGCCCGATGGACGCTATCTCGCCTACGTCTCGATGCCGGCCCTCGGCCGCGCGGTCGTCAACGACGACGTCCCGCCGGCGTTGCTGAGCCGCAAGCTCTGGCTGGTAGACACAACGGCGCAAGCTGCTTCGGCGCCGCTGACAGACGAGCCTAACTACCGCGACGAATGGCCGGTGTGGGCGCCGGATGGCAGCGCCCTCCTCTTTGTCCGCGTCGACGCCTCGTCGAGCATGTCGCTGTGGGCCATCGCGGCGGCTGGAGGGGTCCCGCGGGAGATTGTCGACCGCCTGTCCTTTGCCGGCCCGGGCGTGCCCGGCTATTACGGACACGTTGAGTGGGGCAGCCTCTTCGACTGGTGGCCCGGTACGAAACGGTCCCAGTTGGGCGCGGCTCTCCCCGCGCTCCCGCATACGGGCTCTGGTGGTCTGCTACCATTGGCCGACGAGATGAGGCCGTAGGCTTGCTGCCCCCGCCCAAGTTGCGGATCGTGGTCCCTGGAAACTTGACAGCGCTTATGGCCGGACGATTTGCTGAGCTTGTCGGCCACGCCGCCAGCAGTGGAGAGGGGATCTCGATGACGACCGTCGAATGCACGCACAAAGACCAGATGCATGACGTCACCCCCAGCGGTGAAGGCTGCAAGGAGTGCTCGGAACAGGGGGCAACCTGGGTTTCGCTACGGCTCTGCCGGACCTGCGGCCATGTCGGCTGCTGTGACTCGTCAGAGGGCAAGCATGCAACGGCGCACTTCAAAGCGACAGGCCACCCAGTGATGTCGGCGTTCAAGTCGTCGCGCGGCGACTGGAGCTGGTGCTACCTCGACGAAGTTCGCTTCTAGGGGAGCGTGCGGGTGAGCTTCCCGACATACATGGCGGCGAATTGGGACACGCTGGGACCGCAGATCGTCACCCACCTCCAGATCGTGCTCATCTCGCTCGCGATCGCCGGGAGTCTGGGCATCCTCTCCGGAGTCATTGCCGCGCGCTCGTCCCGATTTTCGACGGCTGCCGTCGCTGTGACGAGTGCCATTCTGACGATTCCCAGCTTCGCGCTCTTCGGCGCCCTGGCGATCTGGCTTGGAATCGGAAACGTCCCCGTCGAGGTCGGCCTCATCCTTTATGCTCTACTGCCTATCCTGCGCAATACCAATACAGGCATCCGCGCCGTCGATCCGGCGATCGTCGAGGCAGGACGCGGGATGGGCATGCGCTCTGATCAGATCCTGCGGCGAATTGAGCTTCCACTCGCCTTCCCGCTGATCATCGCCGGGCTGCGGCAGGCAACCGTTCTTGTCGTCGCGATGGCGACCGTTGGCGCCGCCGTGGGCAGCAACAACCTTGGCCAACCCATCTTCGCGGGCATTCGCGGCTTTGACCGCTACGCCATCCTCAGCGGGGTCCTGCCGGTCGTCGCCATTGGTATCATCGCCGACGCCGGGCTCGGCGGCGTCGCTCGCCTCCTTAGTCACGAGCGCGAAGCCACGACGACATGATTAGCTTCGAGCACGTCACCAAGAGTTACGGCGAGACGGTTGCGGTGCAGGACATCTCGTTTGAGATTGGTGACGGTGAAATCGTCATGCTTGTCGGTCCGTCGGGATGCGGGAAGACGACGAGCCTGAAGATGATCAACCGGTTGATCGAGCCTACCGGTGGCGTAATCCGCATCGACGGCCGCCCTACCAGCGACCAGGATGTCAACGAGCTCAGACGCTCGATCGGCTATGTGATTCAGCAGGTTGGATTGTTCCCGCACCTCACGATCGCAGAAAATGTGGCGACAGTTCCCCGCCTGCTCGGCTGGGATCGCGCCCGCATTCGGACCCGCGTCGCCGAGCTACTCGACCTCGTCGGTCTTCCCGCCCGGCAGTTTGGGAGACGTCTCCCGAGCGAGCTCAGCGGCGGGCAGCGCCAGCGCGTCGGCGTAGCGCGGGCGCTCGGCGCTGACCCGCCTGTCCTGCTCATGGACGAGCCATTCGGCGCCATCGATCCCGTTACACGCGGTCGCCTGCAGGACGAGCTGATCCGCCTCCAGGGAGTCGTGCGCAAGACTATCGTCTTCGTGACCCACGACATCGACGAGGCGATCAAGCTCGGCGACCGAATTGTGCTGTACACGGAGCACGGACAGATCGCGCAGTACACCACCCCAATCGAGCTGCTTGCGGCTCCTGCATCTGCCTACGTCGAGGATTTTCTTGGTGCCGATCGACTCGTGCGCCGGCTGGGTCTGATAGCACTGAGGAGCGTGGCGATTCCATCGCCCAATGGCGACACGCAACCTTCCGCCACGGTCAGCATCACCGGAAGCCTACGAGACGCGCTCGATGCCGTGCTCCGCGCGAGCGACGGCCGGGCGGTAGTTATGGACGGCGATCGTACCGTTGGCGTAGTCGACGCGGACGCGATTTGGCAGGCCGCACAGTGACCCTCACCGGAGTGCGCACTGCCCTCAAGGTGTTCCTCACACCTGCGGCCGTAGCAGTTGGCCTGCTGCTGATCTACGTCTACCTCGCAAATACGCGGGCGCAACTGGGTGACGATCAGATTCTCAGTCGTGCGTTTCTGTTAGACCGGCTCATCCAACATATCCAGCTCGTCGTGGTAGCGTTTGCCTTCGCCGTGGCGATTGCCCTGCCCCTTGGAATAACCATGGCCGGGTCGGGCCGCTTCTGGCAAGGTCCGGTGTTCGCTCTCGCGAGTCTCGGGCAGATTGTCCCAAGTATCGCCGCCCTGGCACTTGCCTTCACATTCGTTGGTCTCGGCTTCCGTCCCACCGTCATCGCCCTGGTTCTATACGCGCTGCTCCCAATTCTGCGAAACACCGTCGCAGGCCTTCACGCCGTCGATTCATCCGTCGTCGAGGCGGCGCGAGGCATGGGGATGACTGACGTTCAAACGTTGGTGCGTGTCCGTCTGCCACTCGCCGCACCGGCGATCTTTGCCGGTCTGCGAACCTCGCTCGTTCTGGTCATTGGCACCGCTACGCTCGGGAATTTCATTGGAGGAGGAGGGCTCGGCGACGTCATTGCTGCCGGCATCGGCGCGGGCCGAGACCGCATCGTCCTCGCCGGGGCGGGGATGGTCGCCGCCTTGGCGCTCCTGGCAGATTGGGGGTTCGGGCTCCTGGAACAGGCTCTAACCCCGAAAACCTGAAGCAAATCCAAGAAAGAGGGAACTCAGATGAAGCGACTGACGTGGGCCGCCGCGCTGCTTACCGCTCTGGCGGCCTGTTTGGCTGCGTGCGGCAGCAATAACAGCGGTGGTGGAACCAGCAGCAGCACCAGCGGCACGAGCGCCTCGACGGCGGGCGGATGCAACGTTGGTCAGGGAACAAGCGGCAATGGCGCCGCCGTCAAGATCGGAAGCAAGCCGTTCGCCGAACAACGCTTACTGGCGACGATGACGAAACTCGTCCTCGAGAAGAATGGCTTTAGCGTCGACTTCACGACCCAGGCAGACGATCCGGCGATCGATCAGGCGCTGTCGTCGGGCACAATCGACATGCTCTGGCAGTACACGGGGACCGAACTGCAGACAATCCTAAAGCTCGACTCCATCCCAACTGACCTGACGGAGGCCTTCGCTCTCGCTAAGGAGAAGGACGCTGCGAAGAACCTCTGCTGGGTCGCGCCCGCGCCGCTGAACGATACAAACGGTCTCGCTATCAAGACATCCGACAAGAGCAAGTACGGCTCGACACTCACCGATCTGGGCAACTATCTCAAGCAGAATCCGACCACCGCCGTCTGCATCAAATCGGAGTTCAGAACACGCGCCGACGGACTCCCGGGACTTCAAAAGGTCTATGACTCAGGCTACGCAACCGCGACCTACAAAGACGTCGGCGGGCCGTCCGAGGGAGCCATAGCGACTGGTGACTGTCCTGTCGGCCAGGTCTATACGACCGACTCGGCTATCGCTGCGAACAATCTGACGGCCCTCGCGGACGACAAGAAGCTCTTCCCGCCCGACAACGTCGGCCTGATTGTGAGATCCTCGACTCTCCAGAAATATCCGGCGATCGCAAATCTCATGACACCCGTGGCAGCCAAGCTCACCACGGACGAGATCACGAATCTGAACAAGCAGGTCGAGGTCGACAAGATGAACGTGAACGACGTCTCGCGCAATTGGCTGACCCAAAACGGCTTCTTGAAGTAGTCAGCCAACTCGTTTCTGGCGCGACCCCTACTCTATAGGCGCCAGAAACGAGTTGGCTGCCCAAGAATGCCGTCGCCAGGGCTCATGGACATGACCTCAGACGCCGCGAAACTCCCTCCCATGCGCGACAAGACCTGCGTCGTCACCGGGGCGAACTCCGGCATCGGCAAGGCCACGGCGCTTGCCCTCGCGCGGATGGGCGCCACCATCCTGATGGTCTGCCGCGACCGCGACCGCGGCGAAGCCGCTCGGGCGGAGATAATGTCCCTGGGCGGCGACGCGCAGGTCGATCTACTGCTCGCAGATCTGGGATCCCAGCAGTCGATTCGCAATCTGAGCGCCGAGATCCACGGACGCCTGCATCGCCTGACCGTTCTGGTCAACAACGCCGGGGTCTACCTGACCAAGCGCTCCACGACCTCTGACGGCCTGGAGGTGACTTTCGCAGTTAACCACCTCGGATATTTCCTCCTGACGAACCTGCTTCTCGACCTGCTCGAAGTCGGAGCCCCAGCGCGTATCGTCAACGTCAGCTCGGGCGCACATACGCATGCACATCTGGATTTCGACGATCTGCAGTCGGAGCACGCCTACAACGGCTGGCGCGCATACAGCCAGTCCAAGCTGGCCAACGTCCTGTTTACCTATGCGCTCGCCGGCCGGCTGAGGGACATAGGCGTGACCGTCAACGCCGTCCATCCGGGCGTCGTGGCCACAAACTTCGGCAGATCGGGCGGATTCGTCCGCTTCGGAATGAGAGTTGCGGGCCGGTTCATGCTCAGCCCGGAGCAGGGCGCCGACACTGTGATCTGGCTGGCCTCGTCCCCTGAGGTCGAGGGTGTGACGGGCAAATACTTCGCCAAACGCAAGACCGTGCGCTCGTCGCCTGAGTCGCGTAACCCGGCTGTGCAAGCGCGCCTCTGGCAGGTGAGCGAGCAACTGACCGGTTTCGTAGAGACCTAGACCGCCCACTTGGGACAGCGAGCTGGTTTGACAGCCCTGCAGGCCGGCGTCATGATGAGCGCGACCCGGAAGAACCTCACACTCTGCGTGCGGAATGGCGGCGAGCCTCAATGCCAAGCGAGCGCATCCAGCGGCGGATCGACCAGTTGCTCGACGAGGCCGATGAGGCCGTCGCGCGTCGCGAGTGGGCGGATGTTCGTGACGCGGCCAACGCCGTGCTCGCGCTTGACCACGATAATCAGGATGCGCTGACCTATCTCGAGGCCGCGCGCCACGCGACGGCGGAGGCCGCGGATCGTGACTCTCTGGGGATGAAGGGGGGATCCCCTCTCACTGGGGGAGAGGGCGAGGGTGAGGGCGTGCCCGAGCGCCAGGATATGCCCAATGCAGCGCCTGCCCGCGCGACTCACCCCTCATCCCCGGCCCTTCTCCCTCAGGGGGAGAAGGGAGATGCAATGCCTGCCACATTCGCCTCCGGCCGCTACATCGTCAAGCGCTTCCTCGGCGAGGGCGGCAAGAAGCGCGTCTTCCTCGCCCACGACACCACCCTCGACCGCGACGTCGCGTTCGCCCTGATCAAGACCGACGGCCTCGACGACACCGCCCGCGAGCGCATCAGCCGTGAGGCCCAGGCCATGGGGCGGCTTGGCTCCCATCCCCACATTGTGACGGTGTTTGACCTGGGGACGGAGGCAGTGGCGAGTAGGCAGCGGCCAGTGGGGGATGGCGATTCCCTCTCACTGGCGGGAGAGGGCGAGGGTGAGGGCGAAACCCAAGCTCCAGCACACACCCGAGCCGCGCCCGGCCACGGCCAGCCCTACATGGTCACCGAGCTTATGGGCGGTGGCGACGTCGAAGCTCTAATCGAGCAGGCGCGGAATGACCCGTCCGTAGGGGCACGGCGTGCCGTGCCCCTCCCCTTGGCGCTGGCCATCGCCGAGCAGGTCTGCCAGGGACTGGAGTTCGCCCACGCCAAGGGCATCGTCCACCGCGACCTCAAGCCCGGCAACGTCTGGCTGACGGAGAGCCTTCAGCCGTCAGCTATCAGTGTAGGGGCGCGATTCATCGCGCCCGCGGGAGGCGAGTCTTCCCTCTCCCTGGCGGGAGAGGGTCAGGGTGAGGGCGAAACCCAAGCATCAGCACACACCCAAGGGCTGGGCACAGCTGTCGCCAAAATCGGCGACTTCGGGCTCGCCGTGGCCATCGACCGCACCCGCCTGACTCAGGCGGGGATGATGGTCGGCACCGTCTCCTACATGCCGCCCGAGCAGGCCACCGGCGGCGAGGTGACCCCACGCTCCGACCTCTACTCATTGGGGGCGATGCTGTACGAGCTGGTGACCGGCCGGCCGCCGTTCGTGGGCGATGAGGCCGTCGCCATCATCGGCCAGCACCTCAACACCCCACCGGTGGCCCCCACCTGGCACCGCCCCGACTGCCCGCCCGGCCTGGAGGCACTGATCCTGCGCCTGCTGGAGAAGGATCCGGGCAAACGGCCGGCGTCCGCCGGCGAGGTGCGCGAGGCGCTGGGGCGGATCACGACGTCCGCGCTTCACCCCTCATCCCCGGCCCTTCTCCCTCAGGGGGAGAAGGGAGATGGTGGGACGGGGACTACTGCCTTGGACAACCCTTTGTACAGGAGAGCATTCGTCGGACGCGAGCCGGAGCTGCGCCAGCTCCAGTCCGCCTTCGACGCGGCGCTGTCCGGCCGCGGCTCGCTGGCGATGGTCGTCGGCGAGCCCGGCATCGGCAAGACCTCCGTCTGCGAGCAGCTCGCGACCTACACCGCGCTGCGCGGCGGCAAGGCGCTCGTCGGCCACTGCTACGAGGAGGGTTCGCTGTCCCTGCCCTACCTGCCGTTCGTCGAGGCGATGCGCAGCTATGTGCTCGCCCGCGAACCTGAGGCCTCGGGGCCGACCTCGGATCCGGCGCGGGCGACGTCGCGCGCATCGTGAGCGAGGTCCGCGACCGCGTCCAAGTGGCTCCCGTCGAGAGCGGCGACGCTGAGGAGCAGCGCTGGCGCCTGCTGCAGGCCGTCAGCGGCTTCCTGCGCAACGCCAGTCTCGTCCAGCCGCTGCTGATCATCCTTGAGGACCTGCACGACGCCGACCGCGGCACGCTCGACCTGCTCGTGCACCTGTCCCGCAACCTGGACGGCGCCCGGCTACTGCTGGTGGGCACCTACCGCGACATCGAGGTCGACCGCGGCCATCCGCTGTCTTCGGCGCTGGCCGAGTTACGCCGAGGACAAAACTTCCTGCGTGTTCCCCTGCGCGGCCTGACGGCGGAGGAGGTGCAGCGGATGATGGCGAGCGTCTCCCAGCGGGAGATCCCCTGGCCGTTCGCGGAGCTCGTGCACCGGCAGACGGAGGGCAACCCGCTGTTCGTCCAGGAGATGCTGCGCTACCTGGTGGAGGAGGGCTTGGTCTCCGAGCAGGGCGGCAGTCTGCGGCGCGTCGGCGACGACACGCTGGCCGGGCGCATCCCGGAGGGGCTGCGCGACGTGATCGGCAAGCGGCTATCGCGGTTGTCGGACAAGACCAACCAAGTGCTGGCTATCGCCTCGGTTGTTGGCCGCGAGTTCCGTCTCGATGTGCTCCAACGCGTCGCCGGTCTGCCGGTGGATGACGTCGAGGCGGCGTTGGAGCAAGCGGCGGGGGTGGCCGTGGTGGAGCAACGACAGGCGACAGGAACGCTTGGATTCCGCTTCACGCACGCCTTCTTCCGCCAAACGCTGTACGAGGAGATCTTCGTCCCGCGTCGCATTCGGTTGCACCAGCAGGTGGCGCGGGCGCTCGTCGTTGCCTACGGCCGGCGCGCCGAGGAGCATGCGGCCGAGCTCGCCGAGCACTTCGCCCAGACGACCGACCGTGAGGATCTGGAGCAGGCGCTGCGCTACTCCCGCGTCGCAGCGGAGCGGGCGATGAGCGTCTATGCCTACAGCGACGCGGTTCGCCACTTGGATCAGGCACTGAAGGTGCAAGAGGTGCTGGACCCGGACGATGTCTCCACACGCTGCGACCTGCTCCTGGCGCTGGGAGAGGCGCTGCTGCCAGCAGGCGACCCTGCGAGGGTTGCCTCGGCGATTGCGCCCGAGGCGGTCGTACTCGCGGAGACCGCGCAAGAAGGCAAGCAGGCATCACATGCCTGCCAGCTTGCGCTCGAAGCGTTGTGGATGCAAGGCGGAATCCCTGTTTTTACGACGACAGATTTTCAACGCTGGGTCGAGCGGGCGGAACGACACGCTGTTGACGGCTCCCTTGACCGGGTGCTTACGCAGATTGCCAGGGCCCGGATTGCCAACTACAGCAACCGTCAGCTTGAGGCGCAGAAACTGGCGGAGGGGGCGATGGCATTGGCTCGGACCCTCAACGAGGACGAGGCGCTTACTCGCGCCGCCGGACTTCTCCTGGTGATGCGACTGCCGGGGGTTCAGCAGTCGCGCCTGGCGCTGGCGGACGAGTTCAGCGAACGGGCTCAGCTCGGCGCTAGTCTCGCGGCATACAGCGGCCTGCTTCATTTGCTGGAATGGACCTTTCTGGCGAACGGACGAAGAGAGCAGGCAGAGGAAATCCTGCGACGCATAGAGGACATCGCGAAGCGAACCAAGGCGAGCAGTTCATTGGCCAGCGCGTCTCTGCTCCGGCTGCAACTCGCCACGATCGACGGGCGCCTCGAGGAGGCGCTGGATTTAGGTCAGCAGCTAACGCTCCGCGCGGGTGAAGTCGGGGTGGGACGCTTCGCCCCTAGGGCAGCTGCAATTCAGTTGATGAGAACGCACTTTTATCTGGGCCGAGTTGCGGAGGAGCTGAGCAGCTCTAGGGACAGTACTGAAGGAAGCGACACGCGAGGAGGATCACATACGTTCTCCTCGGAGAGGGCCCTCGACTTGGCCTACGCCGGCCGCCTTGACGAGGTTCGCGCGTTGCTCCTGCGACTGTGCGAGGACCTAGGCGCAGGCGATTCTCTCGAGCTCTCTTATCCACTGCTCACCAGCTATCTCGAGGCGGCGGTGCTCGTCGCCGATTCGACGGCTGCGGGCCTCATCATTGAGCGTCTCGCGCCCTCTGCGGGGATGATTGATGAAATGTACGACACCTGCATCGCTCGCCATCTCGGGGCCGCATCGGAGCTGTTGGGCAACCGCGAGCAGGCGAGGCACTACTACGAGCAGGCGTTGGAAGTGGCTGGAAAGGTGCGCTTCCGGCCGGAGATCGCACTCACGCACCTACGGATGGCTGAGCTGCTGCTGGCAGAAGCTGACAGCAATCAGCCGTCAGCTTTCAGCACCGCACCACCCACACGCCGGGGTAAGCAGGGTGGGCTGACGGCTGACAAGCTAAATGTTGATAGCTCGAGGGCGGAGGCCCTTGCGCACCTCGACTTCGCCATCGCCGAGTTCCGCGAGATGAAGATGCAACCGGCGCTGGAGCGGGCGTTGCGCCACAAAGAAGTGCTAAAGGCGTGAAGACAGGTTGTCGATCATAGCGTTCGCCGATGTTACGTAGCTAATGTGAGCGGAGCCCAGCATGGGAATGAAGGACGGCGGAGGGGTGTACTGCGACGATTGCCGGGCGGCCGAGGATGCCAGCGTGCACATGCATCAGAATTTCCGGGGCGGTGGAGTCGACATTTGCCAGCCGTGCCTTCGCGTGGGGCTCGAGCATCTCCTCATTTCGGGGCCGGACCGTACTTTCTTCCGCCGGCTCGATGCATGGGTCGCGACGGTTGCCGCAAGGCGGGAACCGCTGTCGTAATCGGCGGTTTCGAATCTCGCCCCGATCTCCTGCTAGCGCCAAACGACATGCAGCACCGCGTACGTCGCGTAGGCGACGAGCAGAATCCCGCCCTCCAGGCGGCCAACGCCACCGCGCCAGAGGAAGAAGACGGCTAGCCAGGTTGCGAGGACGAGGAACGGCCAGTCCAGAGTGCGGGTCTGGGGCAGCACCCGGACCGGCGCGATCAGGGCGATGACTCCTAAGTTGAAGAGCGTGAAGTACAGCAGCGTGCCCAGCAAGTTCCCAGCGCTCACCTCGGGATGACCCTCGCGCGCGGGAACCGCTTGGCGGATCACCTCTTCGAGCTCGATCGCGGCCGGCGCGATCACCATTCCCATGAGCGCGGCTGGGATGCCGAGGTGCGACACCAGTCGCTGAGCGCCATTTGCGACGAGCTCGCCGCCAACCGCTACGGCCAGAAGGCCAAAGACCGTCAGGCTGATTGCCATGATCGGTCCGCGGCGCTCCCCCTCCGCCTCCGCGACTTCGGCCGACTCGAGCAGCCTCTGCTGTCGCGAGGCGCGGACGAGGTAGACCATAGCAGCGGCGAACGCGACGAGCAGCGCGGCCGCTGCAGCTCGCGAGGTCATAGGTCCGACCAGTGCGACCCCGACAAGCACGGGAGCGAGGGCAGCAATTAGTAGGAAGGGGCGCGGAAGCGTCACCTCAAGCGGAGCGATGATGGCGCCGAGGCCAAGGGCGACGCAGACGAGGAAGGTGGCGCCGCCGAAGACTGACCCGAGTGCGATCGCCGGAGCATCAGCACGGCTGGCGGCGACGCCGACCGCGATGTTCTCCGCTTCCAAGCCGGAAAGCAGGGCGCCAACCACGAAGGTCGAGAGCCCAACGAGGAAGGCGAGTCCCACCAAGCCCTCGAGCAGCCGCTCAGTCGACCAGATGGCAATCGCCACACCGGCGGCAAACAACAAGATTGCCAGCAGAATATCCACACTGCCAGTATGATCGACGGAGCGAGACTTACGCGCCGCTGAGGAGAATCGAATGAACGGAATCGTCGAGGCGATCGCGGTCAGCACCCAGGCAGAGAAGGCGATGGAGCTTCGACAGAGTTCCGTTGCGGTCGCTGGCAGGGGGCTCGATGGGGATCGCTATGCGATTGGGATCGGCACCTACTCGGACACTCCGGGCGGTGGGCGCGACCTGACGCTGATCGAGGCAGAAGCGCTCGATATGCTTCGTGCCGAGCGCGGCGTAAGCCTCGCACCGGACGAGCACCGACGGAACGTCACAACGCGCGGCTTGGATTTGAACGCGCTGGTCGGCAAGCGCTTCGCCGTAGGAGAGGTTCTCTGTGAGGGCGTTCGCCTGTGTGAGCCCTGCGATCACCTCGAGGCCCTGACGGGCAAGGACGTGCTACAGCCTCTCGTACATCGCGGCGGCCTGCGCGCGAACATTCTCGTGGGGGGCGTCGTTCGCGTCGGCGATGCAGTCATGGAAGCGCCGGCTGCCGTCGCCGAGTCCGTGAGCGAAGCCGGTTGAGTCCAGGCTCGAACGGCTCGCCGTAGGGGAGGGTCTTGTGCCCTCCCGCCTGCTAGATCTGTGTACGAACCAGTGCCTCCGCAGAGCCGGCAGGCCGTCGATGTGCGCCGGTAGGGGCCTCGTGCGGGCGCTTGGAGTGCGGCGGGGTACAAGACCCCGCCCTACGGGATGGCACCGGCTCAGCTCAGATCGGGAGCTGGAAGTGGCCGAAGGTGTGCTCGTAGTCCCGTTGCGCTTCCTTCGGCAGGAACTGCTCCTCGATCCTGGTGATGTCCGCCTGACTGAACTGGGCGAAGCTGTCGAACCGGACCGGGCCCCACTTGCTTGCACGCGCAGCCGCGCTGCGCTCTGCCATCGCAATCGGACCTCGCTCCATGAAGTCGTTCAGCAGCTCCCACACGGACTGCAGCCCGACCGACGTCGTCATCGCGGGGAAGATCGCGCAGGCGACCCCCATCTCCTCGAGCTGTTGCAGGCTCGGCGCCGGCGGGGGCCCGCCAAAGTGCGGAATCACCGCACCGGGGATCTTCTCGGCGGCGATGCCAACCTCCTCGATCGTCTGGACGTTGTTGAGCCAGATTAGGTCGACTCTGGCTTCCTCCACGTAAGCGATGCAGCGATCTACCGCCTCTTCGAAGGAGCCGCCCTCGGCGCCGATCAGGTCGCAGCGGCCGCAGACCACGAAGTCTGGATCAAGCTCCTGCTTGGCGGCCATCGCAGCCTTGAACTTCCCGATCGCCTCCCCCTGTGAGATGCACTTTCGGCCCGCGCCCGTGCCCGAGCGCTTGGGAGCCTCCTGATCCTCGATGTGGAGGCCGGCAGCACCAGCGCGAATGTAGGACTGAACGGCGTGATAGACATTGAGGGCGTTCCCATAGCCCGTGTCTGCATCGACGAAGATTGGGATAGTGCAGCCTGCCGCACATCGCTCCGCCGCCTGCGTCATCTCCTCACGGCCCATGATCCCCACATCGGGGAGTCCGAACAGGAATGCGGAGGTTTGCGATCCGGCCAAGAAGAAGGACCCCATACCAGCAGCCTCTGCCATCCTCGCCCCCAGCGGACTGAAGCCGCCGGGCATGAGCAGCAATTTCGGCTCGTTGAGGAGTCGCCTCAGTCTGGTGGTGATCCGCTCTTTCTCGGCCATACCGTCCTCCTCTGGTTCCACAATTCGCCCGCGATTCGCGGAACCAGACTACTCCAACTCGACGCGTACTGCCGCTGGGGTCGGTACGGCGTCATTAACCGCTCCAATCCTCACGATGTTTCCCTGAATAATCTTGCTCGGGGGCTGCGCCCCCGCGCCCCTGCTTTCCCCCGGGCCGGCATTCTGCCTGCCCGTCCATGGACGCAAAGGCGCGCGTACGTGGCGCAGACACGTCGTAGAGCCGCTGGCGGGCCAGCCCCCGTCGGGCAGGGGCGCGGGGATGCAATCCCCGATGAAAACCCCAAGCTCGGGCGGGCGGAGCGGGCAAGACGTGCTCAATGGGGCGGGAACGCTGCCTTGCGGAGTAGCGCCTGCCGGGAGTTCCATAGGAGGAAGCGAATCCGAACGCGCGGGGAGCGCGCGTGCTGACCACCGCGTGGGAGGGGTACTCATGGAGATCGGGATGTTCGCCCAATGCTACGTCCGCGAAGGGCAGACCGCCCACGACGCCTTTGAGGAGTCGATTGAGCTGGCGCAACTTGCGGACGATCTCGGCGTCGATTGCTACTGGCTCGCCGAGCTCCACTTTCGCCCGCATACGCCGCTGAGTGCGCCGCTGGTCCTCGGCAGTACGATCGCCGCTCGCACCAAACGCATGAAGGTCGGTATAGGCGTGCAGCTTCTGCCGCTCGCCAACCCGCTGCGCCTTGCCGAGGAATGCGCAATGCTGGACCACGTCACCGAGGGCCGCCTGATCTACGGTATCGGCCGCAGCTCATTTGTCGACGGCTATCAGGGCTACGGCGTCGACTACGAGGAGAGCCGGCCAATGTTCTTCGAGGCGCTGGAGGTGCTACGTCGAGCATGGGGCGATGAGCCGTTCTCATTTGAGGGACAGTACTTCAATTTCCACAACGTCAACGTGATTCCGAAGCCATATCAGAGGCCCCACCCTCCCATTCGCATCGCCTGCGAAAGCCGTGCCAGCTTCCCGATGATGGGGAAGTTCGGCTTCCCTATCCTCATGCGCCACCAGATGGAGTTGAGCGAGCTGGCTGAGCTGCTCGGTGCGTACGAGGATGAGCGCCACAAAGCCGGCTTCGAGGGGCCGAACAACGTGACGCTGCAGATGAATTGCTATCTCGCCGAGACGGCCGAGCAGGCGCGTTCCGACGTTGAATACAGCGCTCTCCGCGACCGCCGCGTCGCCCGTCAGTTTCAGGGCGGACGGGAGGGGGACGCGGAAGCGGCCGTCCGGCTCAGCCGGCTGCGTGAGACGCTCAGCTTTGAAGACGTCGCGAAAAGGGCGCTCTACACAACCCCAGAAGAGGCCGTTGACCGGCTCCAGGAGTATCGGGAGGCGATCGGCATCACGGGTGTCTCGCTGAACATGAACCCGGGCGGGCAGGTTCCGCACGAAAAGGTGGTCAGCGCGATTCGCCTCCTCATGGAACGCGTTGCCCCGCGGCTGAACTGAGGAGTCAGTTCGCCTGCTTGTGGGCGTCTTGCCCGCCCGCCTTCTCATGCCGCGTGACGACGCCGCGGACGATGCAATGGGTTGCCTGCTCAGGAGCGGTTTGCCCGCCCACCCGCCCAAGTTTGTTGATTTTTCAGGGGGCTGCGCCCCCTACGAGCCCGCTTGTCCCCGATTCTGTCCCAGACCTGCGCCGTCCGTCCGTTCTCGACTCAAGTGCCGGCAGATTGATCTAGCAGGGGGCTGCGCCCAGCCTCCCAATAAGTGCTATTACGGCTCACGCGCCGGCGGCCTTGGCGAGGTCGCGCGTGAGCTCCACATGGCCGACATGCTCCGCGGTGTGCCGGTCGACCAGAAGCAGCATCTCCCAGCCGGTCAGCTTGCCAAGCCGCGGATGCTCGCAGTCCGAGTGCAGAGCCGCCGACGACGCCCTGGAGAGCGTGGCTTCCAATCGCGGGCGAATGCGTTGCCAGCGCTCGCGCAGCGCGTGCGGGTTCTCTCCGGTCACCTGCCAGCCGGCAGGCGGATTGGGTTCGACTTCCTGGCCAAAGATGCGCCCAAGGATGAGACGCTCCTGTGCGCCCAGCGCGTGATTGGCGATTGCATAGATGCTGTTTCCGCCCTCCGCGGGAGGACTCCAATTCAACTGCGCCAGTGTCAGGCCGTCGACCGCCGCAACCATACGGTCGCCCGAGCCCATCAGTGAGTCGCGGACCGCTGCGAGCGGGTGGGTATCGGTCATTCCGTTTTCCTCCTATTTAGATCCTGTCGCACTGTCTGTCGGCATAAGGTTTGCGCCGGAGCGCCTTTACGGTAGTGCAATGGCGTAGCCATCGCGGCGCGGGTCGGAACCAGCCATAAGCAGTCCCGTGCCGGGGTCACGGAGGATGATCTCCGCGCTACAAGGCCCTTCGAGCGCGCCCAGGACCCTGATGTTTTGGCCGCGCGAGCGCAGGTCGTCAATAACGCTCGCCGGGACGCGGTCTTCGACCGTGAGGTCGTCCGAGCCAGTATGCGGCCAGCTCGCGTGGGTTCCAAGCTGGAAGCTCTCCCAGCGCGGCATCTCGACGGCCTGTTGTGGATCGAGGCCCAGGTCGACGAGCGCAGTCAGCGTCTGTAGGTTCACCTGCACCTGTGTATCGCCACCAGGTGTGCCGAACAGTCCCCAAACCACGCCGTCCTTGAGCGCCATCGGCGGATTCATCGTGTGGCGTACCCGCTTGCCGGGCTGGAGACGGTTGGGGTGGTCCGGCTCGAGATGCCAGGTGTGCATCCGGTTGTTGAACAGCACACCAGTCGCCGGGTCCATCACGCCGGAGCCGAACAGGTTTCCGAGGCTCTGAATGCCCGACACGGCGTTTCCCTGGCCATCGACGACGGCGAAATACGTGGTGTCGCCGGCAAGACTGGGGACCACTGCTCCCGGCGCCGCCCGTCGCGGATCGATAGGTGATGCAAGCTCGCGCGCATAGGACTTATCGAGAATCCGCTCGAGGGGGATCTGTGTGAACCGCGGGTCGCCGGCGTAACGCTCACTGTCGAAAAACGCGAGCTTCTTGGCCTCGACGAGCGTGTGGATCAGGTCTGCGGAGCAATAGCCCATACCCGCGAGGTCAAAGTTCTCGGCAATATTCAGTTCTTCGAGCAACGTGAAGCCCATCGAGTTGGGAGGCGCCTCCAGAATCGTCAGGCCGCGATAGGTGGTCTGGATTGGCTCGACGATCTCAGCCCGGCAGGCGCCGAGATCGGACGCGTCTATCAGGCCGCCCTTCTCACGCAGGAAGGCTGCGATCGTTCTCGCCATCTCACCGACATAGAAGGCCTCGCGACCGCCGGCTGCAACTGCCGCGAGGGTGCGCGCCAATGCGGGATTGCGGATGACTGCGCCCGGGGCCGGCAGGCTGCCCCCAGCCATGTAGGTGCGCGCGCAGCCAGGATCCTTCGCAAGGGCAGCGAAAGACTCGCGGACGAAATCGCAGAAGTGCCAGGTCGCGCCGAACCCATCTTCCGCGTGCCCGATCGCCGCCGCGAATAGATCGGAAAGCGACTTCGTGCCGAAAGTGTCGCCGAGCGTCAGCCATCCGTTGAGCGCACACGGCACCGAAATCGAGCGGATCCCGCTCTGCGGGATACCGCCGGCATAGCGCTCGGCAGAAGCGGCGCCCGGCGCTGTGCCCGTCGCGTTGATGACCCGCGCCTCGCGCTCTGCCGCCTGGTAGACGAGGTAGAAGGCGTCGCCGCCCAGCCCCGACATGTAGGGCTCAACGACAGCCAGGGTCGAGGCCACGGCCACCGCGGCATCCGCCGCGTTCCCGCCGTTGCGCAGTACATCGTAGCCGGCAAACGTCGCGAGTGGGTGGTTGGAAGCGACGGCGCCGCCGCGCCCCATGATGACCGGCCTCCACGTACGCGGTGATACCTGCGGTTGGTTCGGCATCGTTTGCCTCCTTGCCTGGATGACGTGCGAGGGCGGCGACCAGCCGAGGGAAGGGCAGTCGTTGGCCGCAATTGTACGTCCAAGCCTGGCCGAGGGTGTGTTGCGCTATGCTCTCGGCGGGAGAGTCCATTGAAAGCTGCGATAGTCCACGAGTTCGGGCCCGAGGACGTGCTTCGCTACGAGGACGTGCCGAAGCCCGTCCCCGGCCCAGGCGAGGTCCTCATCCGTGTACGCGCGGCGGGCATCAACCGTGGCGACCTCGGACGCCGCGCAGGTGTCTATCGTGGCGGCGGAGAACTGCCGCTGATCGTCGGTTGGGACATCGCCGGTGACATCGAAGCGCTCGGGCCAAACGTCAGCGGACCACAGCAGGGCGCCAGAGTGGCGGCCCGCATCCCGCAGGGCGGCTACGCCGAGTTGGCCGTCGCGCCGGCAGCCTGGGCGATCCCAATTCCGGACGGTGTGAGCTACGAACAGGCGGCCTCGTTGCCGGTTGCCTACCTTACGTCCTGGTTCGCCCTCAAACACCACGGTTCACTCAAGGCCGGCGAGAGCTGTCTGGTCCAGGCCGGGGCCAGCGGCGTCGGCGTCGCGGGCATCCAGATCGCCAGAGGCACCGGTGCGCGGGTGTTTGCGACCGCCGGCACAGAAGAGAAGGTGGCGTTGGCTCGGCGTCTCGGTGCAGAGGTGGCAATCAACTACAGCACGGATGACTTCGTCCAGGTGGTGATGGATCAAACCCGCGGGCGCGGAGTTGATGTCGTGCTGGAATCGGTCGGCGGCGACGTGCTGACCCGAAGCGTCGAGGCGCTGGCCCCGTTTGGGCGCCTTGTCTGCGTCGGTAACAGCTCGCGTCAGCCGGCACCCGCTGACCTCACACAGCTTCTCACGAAACGCATCAGTCTGTTCGGTTTCTACCTCGGCGCCGAGCAGGGAACCGGCGCCGCGCTGTCCGAACTGCTCGATCTTGTTTCGACCGGCAGGATCGAGGCCGTCATCGACCGAACGTTCCCCCTCAGCGCCGCGGCGGAGGCGCATCGGTACGTCGGCTCACGTTCGAACCTCGGCAAGGTGCTGCTGATTCCGTAACGGCGATGGCAGCAGGACTGCGCCGGATCCGCCGGCCTACGGTTCGTCCAGGATCTAATGCGTCCCGCAGCGCCGCCAGATGATGTTCGCCTCGCCCGGACTGGCACCCTCGCCATACGCGAAGGTCGCTCTGCCGTTCGGCGCCCAGTAATCTCGAACACACCCTGAGCGCTCCGGACGGTGCGCACACGTAGCGCCGCCCGAAACTGGCCGTGGCGCAGGTCCTCGACGAATCGTCTGATAGCGAGGCGGAATGCAGCCTTCTGCTCCACGGACAGCCGCTGGTACTCACGCATGAACCGCGCCGAAAAGTCGTATGTGGGCAACGCTACTTGAAGTCGTGTTCGAGCGCGGCAAAGAGCTCCTCGTCCGTAACGGGTTACGCGTCCGGCGGCGATATCCTGCGACGCCTCGCGCTCGCCTTCCTGCCATTCCGGCGTCCAGAACCATGCCTGTGAGGGATCGATGAGCTTGCGCGGACGCAGAATAATCGCGCCGTCGACGACTTCGACCTCAATCGGATCGCCTTCTTCGAGGTGTACCGCCTTGCGGACCGATTGTGGAAGCGTGAGTTGCCCTTTGGCGCGCAACGTCGTTCTCGGCATCCGAATTTTGCACTTTCTAGAATTCTTGCCGTTATCCTACCGCCGCCGACGCTACCATCGGCGCTATCATGCTCTCGCCCATTCCGGCGTGATGCGCGCGCGCTTCGGGGCGCGAGGAGACTAATCAATGAAGATTGGCCTGAAGCTGCCAACGAGTGGGGCGATGGCCAGCCCAGCCTTCATCACCGAGATTGCGGCAATGGCAGATGGCCTCGGCTACGACTCGCTGCAGGTCTCCGACCACGTCGTTATCCCAGCGACAATCGGCCCGCGCTATCCGTACAGCACAACGGGCGTTCCACGCTGGCAGCCCGAAACTGATTACTACGAGCCGATCGGCCTGCTCGGCTACCTGGCAGGGCGGACGCGGAACGTCCGTCTCGGCACCAGCGTGCTCGTCCTGCCGTACCGGCATCCGGTGGTAACAGCCAAACAGCTTGGCAGTATCGACGCGCTGTCCGGCGGGCGGCTGTTCATTGGCATCGGGGCCGGCTGGATGGCAGAAGAGTTCCAGATCCTCGGCTCGCCCCCGTACGCGGAGCGCGGGGCGATCACGGATGAGTACATCCAGGTCTTCCGCACGCTCTGGCGAGAGGATCTGCCGCAGTTCAATGGAAAGTACATCAGCTTCCCACCGCTCGGCGCTCGACCGCGGCCGCTGCAGCCATCGGGCATCCCGATCCTGGTTGGCGGCAATACCAAACCTGCTATCCGCCGGGCAGCACGGCTCGGCGACGGCTGGATGCCGTTGGGTCTTGCACCGGACGAGCTGATCACAGGATTGCAGTACCTGCGTGCACAGATGCATGCCGCGGGCAGGGACCTCGCGAACTATGCGATCTCGCTCGGCCTCAACCTGCGCATGACCAAGGTACCGACCGAGCGGCGGGAGAACGAGGCTGACGTCTACACATCCCTCGCTGGGCCCGCCCGCGAGCTCATGGGAACGCTCCGAACGTATCGAGACCTCGGTGTCACCGAGATCGCCTTCAGCATGCGAGGCTGCACCAACGAGGACGAACTGCGCGAGACGGTACAGCTTTGCGGCGAGTCTCTCGTGCCCGCGTTCGCGGAGTCCGAGACTGGGCTCTGATGCTGATCGATCTGCTCCTCGTTCCGTTCGGCGCCTCATACGCGGATATGCGCACCGCGGCGCTCGCGGCCGAGGAGGCCGGCTTCAACGGTCTCTGGACCTTCGACCATTTTCGGGAGCCGGTCTCGGGGGGCGGAGGTCCCGTCCCCGAGTGCTGGACAATCCTCAGCGCGCTCGCGGTAGCGACGTCACGGCTGCAATTGGGACCGCTTGTCCTGAATGTGGCCAACCGGAAGCCGGGACTGCTGGCAAACATGGCCGCGACGCTGCAGCAGGTTTCAGGCGGCAGGCTGGTGTTGGGACTAGGCGCCGGCGGCGGGACGGGTACGCCCTACACGGCCGAGCAGGAGATGCTTGGTCAGCCGGTCGAGCGAGCTGCGGTGCGCGCCACGCAGGTCGCCGAGGCCGCGGAAGTGATGG
>Ga0193751_1000196_pt1 | contig 53386 bp, 54 predicted proteins | sample L1c2metaG_FD_143050 | JGI IMG/M metagenome (GOLD analysis project Ga0193751, IMG submission 143050) | Soil microbial communities from a riparian zone of the East river system, Colorado, United States - L1c2 | ecosystem: Environmental > Terrestrial > Soil > Riparian zone | place: USA: East River...
TTCACCGCGTCGTGGCAAGGCTGCAGTTGCACGGCCCCCGTTTCACCACGACGGATTTCGATGACGCGGTGCGGCTCGCCTTGAGCGGGCTGATCCAAGACTCAGCGGCCTAATGCAGGCACGCCGCTTCCCGCCGCCTTGGTCCGTCGAAGAAACGTCGGTGTCAGTTTAATTTTGGATTTCGCGTGGAGTGCTGTTTCAGCCAACTGTTTATCATGGCGCGAGCTTGCAATTCTGCCTCTTCGCGAGATCCGAATACGACCCTCCCCTTCATCTCGACGCCCGCGGGATGTTTCATTGGTTGAGCCGAAAAATCCGTCGAAGCGCCAACAAAAAAGCTAATCAATTCATGGTGGGCCCGGGAGGACTCGAACCTCCAACCAAGCGGTTATGAGCCGCTGGCTCTGACCATTGAGCTACGGGCCCGAACTTCACGTGTCATTCGCAGGCGTGACACGGGCAAGGCGGGATTGGCGGACATTATATAGGATCGTGATTGCGAGCGCAGCGAAGGCAATCCAGTGCGCGTTGTGACTCTGGATTGCTTCGTCGCCATCGCTCCTCGCAATGACCAGGATCCTAAACCTGCCGGCTGAGCAAAAAGACCGCCTGTTCGCCAAATAGATTCCAGAACCACCACGGCATTTTCAGCCGCATGCGGCCGCCCCAGGGATTGAGTGCGACCGCCTGCTCCATCTTGGCGCCGACGGCGCGGCACAATTCGCGAAAATCCTTGATGCTGCAGAAATGGATGTTCGGCGTTTCGTACCAGGCATAGGGCAGGTTTTCCGTGCGCGGCATATGGCCGCCGAAGAATATCTGCAGACGAATGCGCCAATGGCCGAAATTCGGAAACGACACGATGCCGTGCCGGCCGATGCGTAACATATGCTCGAGCACCGCGCGCGGCCGGCGCGTCGCCTGCAAAGTCTGCGACAGGATGACGTAATCGAAAGCGTCGTCCGGATAATCCTCCAGGTCGGTGTCGGCGTCGCCCTGGACGACGGCAAGGCCTTTGGCGACGCATTCGTTGACGCCCTCGCGCGACAGTTCGATGCCGCGGCCGTCGACGCCGCGGCTTTCCAGAAGCCGCAGCAATTCGCCGTCGCCGCAGCCGACGTCGAGCACCCGCGCGCCGCGCTGCACCATGTCGGCGACAACGAGCAAGTCGACGCGCGAGCCGCCCGGCCCGCGGGCGGCCTCCGCCATGGTCAGATCGTATTTCAGTCGCGACAGCATTTTCACCGCGCCGGCAGCCCGCGCGCCTTGGCGGCGCCCTCGAGGAATCCACGCACGATCGCGAACAATTCCGGCTCTTCAAGCAGGAACGCGTCGTGGCCTTTATCGGTCGTGATTTCGGCAAACGAGACCCGCGCGCCGGCGGCATTGAGCGCATGCACGATGGCGCGCGACTCGGAGGTCGGAAACAGCCAGTCGCTGGTGAAGGAGATGACGCAGAAGCGCGTCGGCGCGCCGCGGAACGCTTCCGCCACCACGCCATCGTAATCGCCGGCGAGATCGAAATAGTCCATCGCCCGCGTCAGATAGAGATATGAGTTCGCGTCGAAGCGTTCGACGAATGTGATGCCCTGGTGGCGCAGATAGGATTCCACCTGAAAGTCGGCATCGAACGAGAATGTCGGATTGTCGCGATTCTGGAAGCGGCGGCCGAATTTGCGGTGCAGGGCCGCGTCCGAAAGATAGGTGATGTGCGCGCCCATGCGCGCGACGGCGAGGCCGCGCCGCGGATTAGTGCCTTCGGCAAAATATCGTCCGGCGCGCCAGTCGGGGTCCGCCATGACGGCTTGGCGGCCGACCTCGTGAAAGGCGATGTTTTGCGCCGAGTGCCGCGTCGAAGCGGCGATCGGCAGCGCCGCGAATACGCGCTGCGGATAGCTCGCGGCCCATTGCAGCACCTGCATGCCGCCCATCGAGCCGCCCGCCACCGCGAACACCGATTCGATACCGAGATGATCGAGCAACATCGCCTGGGCGCGCACCATGTCGCGCACCGTAATGACCGGGAAATCGAGGCCCCACGGCATGCCGGTTGCCGCATTGGTCGAGGCCGGCCCGGAGGTGCCCATACAGCCGCCGACCACATTCGGGCAGATGACGAAATAACGCTCGGTGTCGATCGGCTTGCCCGGTCCGACCATGGTCTCCCACCAGCCGGGTTTGCCGGTCACCGGGTGGTCGTTGACGAGATGCTGATCGCCGGTCAGCGCGTGGCAAATCAGAACCGCATTGCTGCGCGCGGCGTTGAGCGTGCCGTAGGTCTGATAGGCGATCTGCAGCGGAGCAAAATCGACGCCAGCATCGAGGCGCAGCGGCTTGTGCACGCCAAAGCGCACGACCGGCGAATGCGGATCGTCCGCTTCGCGCGTGCGGTCGGCGAGATCGAGCGTGGCGCCGATGTCGGCCATCGATGCATCCTGAAATGCCGCATTGCGGCCGGACCGCCATGGGGCGGTCAAACCGGCGTAAATAGGCCCCTTCGCCGCGGAGTCAATGTTTTCTTTGATTTCGGCCTTAACGACACCTATCAAATGGGCGGAACAGGACCTGAGCCATCAGGACGTCAGCCTTCAGGACGTGAGCTATGGCGAAATCGACGCGCAAAACCATACCGTCGCTCGCCGATCTGCGGCGCGATATCGATCGCATCGATGCGGCGATGCACGAGCTCCTGATCGAACGCGGCGAGATCATCGACCAGCTGATCGCGGTAAAGAAGACGGAAGAGACCGGCTCCGCGTTCCGTCCGGCGCGCGAGGCCGACATGATGCGCCGCCTGGTGCGGCGGCATCACGGCAGTCTGCCGCTCGACACCGCCGAAAGCATCTGGCGCGTCATCATCTCGACCTTCACCTATGTGCAAGCGCCGTTCGCGGTCCATGCCGACCTCTCAGCGGGGGACGCCTTGATGCGGGATTCGGCGCGTTTTCATTTTGGTTTCACCGTGCCGTTCGTGCCGCATATCGGTGCCGCGACGGTGGTCGAGGCGGTTAGCGGATCCAAAGGCGATCTCGGCCTTGTCCCGGCTTTCGCCATCGCCGACGCCGGGCCGTGGTGGACAGCGCTGGAATTCACCAGTGCCCCGAAGGTCATCGCGCGGCTGCCTTTTGTCGAGCGCCCCAACCATCCGGCCGCGCTGCCGGTCTTTGTGATTTCCCGCGTCGCGGCAGACGCCATGGTGACGGAAACCGAAGTCTGGAGCATGCGGGTTTCCGGCTGGAGCGCCGGAGCGGTGCAGGCTTTGGCCGAACTCGCCGACGTCATTGCCGTCCCCGATCGCGCCTTCGATGGGGCGGCGCTGCTCATATCCGTCCCAACCGGCGGTATCCATGAGGTCTCCGCCGCGCTTGTTAAGATTGGCGCCTCGATCCGCTCCTCGGCCCTCGTCGGCAGCCACGCGACCCGCTATACGATCCCGCAATAAGCCGGCCCTTGCCCCCGAAAAGAGGCAGGAAGGCGAGCGCAGCGAGCCGCTGGCCGTGTCCCCTTTCATGGGGAAGGAATCATGAGAGCTTCGAGGTGTACAAGATAATGAACAGCGCGCGTCCCCAACCTCGCCCCGGCGTGCTCGATATTGACGCCTACGTGCCTGGCAAGAGCAGCGCGCCGGGGGCGGCCAAGGTATTCAAGCTGTCGTCGAACGAGACGCCGCTTGGGCCGAGCCCGCGCGCGATCGCCGCCTACAAGGCTTGGGCGGATCACCTCGAAGACTACCCCGATGGTTCGGCCAGCGATTTGCGCGAGGCGATCGGGCGAGCCTTCGGGCTCGACCCCGACCGCATCGCCGCCGGCGCAGGCTCGGACGATCTGCTCCACCTTCTGGCGCATGCCTATCTCGTCGACGGCGACGAGGCGATTCACACCACCCATGGCTTCCTGATCTATCCGATCGTGACGCTCGGCGCGGGCGCAAAACCCGTCGTCGCGCCGGAAAAGGAGTACACGGCCGATGTCGATGCGATACTGCGCGCAGTAACAAAGAAGACCAAACTCGTCTTCCTCGCCAATCCAAACAATCCGACCGGCACCTGCCTGTCGTTCGACGAGATCAGGCGCCTGCACCGCGGGCTGCCGGCTAACGTCATTCTGGTGATCGATGCCGCTTACGCCGAATATGTCCGGCGCAACGACTACGAGGCGGGCATCGAACTGGTCGCCACGTCGGATAATGTCGTCATGTGCCGCACATTCTCGAAAATTCATGGGCTAGCGGCGCTGCGGCTCGGCTGGATGTTCGCGCCGGCGCATATCGTCGATGCGGTCAACCGCATTCGCGGCCCGTTCAACGTCAGCGGGCCGGCGATTGCCGCTGGCATCGCTGCGATCGAGGACATCGCGCATCAGGAACGCTCGCGCGAGCACAATACGCGCTGGCTCGATTGGCTGACGCAGGAAATCGGCAAGCTCGGCCTGAAAGTGACGCCGAGCGTCGCCAACTTTTTGCTGATCCATTTTCCGGACACCAAGGGGCGCACGGCCAAAGACGCCGACGCCTTCCTTACGGCGCGCGGGCTGATCTTGCGGCAGACGACCGCCTATAAGCTGCCGAACGCGCTGCGGATGAGTGTGGGCACCGAGGAAGCGAACCGCCTCGTCGTTGCGGCGCTCAAAGATTTTTTGGGGCAATCATAATGCACGCGAGTACCCCGCTCCCTCAATCGGAAGGACGAGGGAGCACTCTGCGGGCGCGGAGAGGTTTGTGGCACAGCCAACGCCATTGTTTAACCGCCTCGCGCTGATCGGCGTCGGCCTGATCGGCTCGTCGATCGCACGGGCGGCACGCGCGCAGGGCGCGGTGCGTGAGATCGTCGCCACCGCGCGAACGGCGACGACGCGCCGGCGCGTCGCCGAGCTCGGTCTCGCCGACCAGGTGGTCGAGAGCAACGGCGCCGCGGCCACCGGCGCCGATCTCGTCATCGTCTGCGCGCCAGTCGGCGTCTGTGGTGAAATCGCCAAAGAGATTGCCCCGCAGCTCAAGCGCGGCGCAATCGTCTCCGATGTCGGTTCGGTCAAGACCGCCATCGTGCGCGACATGGCTCCGCACTTGCCGCCCGGCGTGCATTTCGTGCCGGCGCATCCGGTCGCCGGAACCGAGCATTCCGGACCCGATGCCGGCTTCGCCGAACTCTTCGTCGGCCGCTGGTGCATTCTCACGCCACCCGAGGGCACCGACGCCGCCGCCGTCGACAAGCTTGCCGCCTTCTGGCGGATGCTCGGCGCCAATGTCGAAACCATGGCGTCGCCGGAACACCACGATTTGGTGCTGGCGATCACCAGCCACCTGCCGCATCTGATCGCCTATACGATCGTCGGCACCGCCGACGAACTCGCTGAAGTGACGCGTTCCGAAGTGCTCAAGTTTTCCGCCGGCGGCTTTCGCGATTTTACTCGCATTGCCGCGTCCGATCCGACCATGTGGCGCGACGTATTTCTCGCCAACAAGGACGCAGTGCTGGAAATGCTTGGCACATTCAACGAAGATCTGTCGCAATTGACGCGCGCGATCCGTCGCGGCGACGGCGAAGCTTTGTTCGAGCATTTTGCCCGAACCCGCGCGATCCGCCGCGGCATCGTCGAAATAGGTCAGGATTCGCCGGCGCCGGATTTCGGCCGCGCCCATCCGGGTCTGCCGGACGCGCCGTTGCCGCGTCCTTACGCCGTTTCGGACGAGACCTGAGCTTCTCCCGCTTGTTGTAACTTCAAAAGCTATCGTCGCGATCGACGAACCGGACCACAACGTCGCTCGTATTTGGCGGTGGCAAAGCAAGTTCGCTGCGAAATGCCAGCGCTTCGCCGGGAGCCAAACTTCCGCGCGCCGGCGCGGCGGTCCAGGAATATATCTCCTGGCGCTGCAGGTCACGGACGGCGAAGCGCAAATGCGGCACTGCTTGGACGTTGTTTGTGCCGTTGCCGATCTTAACCTTGACGATGAGGACGGGCTCGCCGTCATGCCGCTCGGCCGCAGCGGTGATCGCCTCGAACTGAACCCCGCGAACATTTACCGGCAAACCGAATTCGGCATAGAAAGATGCCGTCTGCGGCATGGCCCAGACCAGGTCGGTGCGCCAACCGATGATCGCCGCATCGGCGAGGATCAGCCCGGCGATGATGAGCTGTAGCCACGAGACTTGCAGGCGCGCGACGTGCAGGCGCCAGTCGTGCAGGCGCCAGTCTTGCAGGCTCCAGTCTTGCAGGCTCCAGTCTTGCAGGCGCCAGTCGTGCGGACTCCAGTCTTGCAGGCGCCAATCTTTCCGCCTCACGCGCGAATAGGAGCGAGCGACGCGAGCTGCGATGGTGTCGAGAAACTCGGCGACGGCCGCGGCACACAGTTCGATCGCGGTGGGCGTAGGATGCAAACGCTCGCGCGAGATCGGCTCCTGTTCGGATCTAATCGTCGCAGCTTCGAGTTCATTCGCCAGCAGCGCGGTGGCGCGTTCAAGCGGCTGCAGCCGTGCCTCGGCATAGTCAGCTGCATAGTCAGCCGGTTGGGCAGCGGCTTGCGCCGCCGCAGCCATCGCCCGTCGCACCGGGGCCACCGCGTTGGCTGCAACCACGAGCTTGTCGGCATGGGAGAGTTCCGCTTGCCAGACGCAACGGCAGCGGTGGCAACGCACCTGGCGGGTCCAGCCGCGGGGCGGCCGCAGGGTTGCCATCTCGACGCCATAAGATGTACCGCAGTTCGGACAGGCGATGAGCATCGGCAACTCGACAGGCGCGGACCTTGTGCCAAGGCTAGCATTCGGTCCGTTAAGGAATTGAAAACCAAGCCGGCCCTGCGTTTTCGGGCCGCCGCCAGCGCTAAGTTGCAGCCGGTGTTAGATTGCGGGCAGCAGGGCGAATCACCATGCGGGCGTTGCGGAGGGCCGCGTGATCCGATTTGAAAATGTCGGCTTGCGCTATGGCTTCGGCGCCGAGGTCCTGCGCGACCTGAGCTTTCATATTGACAGCAACTCGTTTCAGTTTCTCACGGGGCCTTCCGGCGCCGGTAAAACCTCACTGCTGCGCCTGTTATTTCTATCGCTCAAGCCGACGCGCGGCCTGATTTCGATGTTCAATCAGGATATCACGACGCTGACCAAGGATAACCGCGCCACGCTGCGCCGCCGCATCGGCATCGTATTTCAGGATTTCCGCCTGCTTGATCATCTGACCACATATGAAAACGTCGCGCTGCCGTTTCGCGTCCTCGGCAAAGAGGAGGACTCCTATCGCAGCGAAGTCATCGAACTCTTGCAATGGGTCGGCCTGGGCGAGCGCATGGACGCATTGCCGCCAGTGCTTTCGGGAGGTGAGAAGCAACGCGCGGCCATAGCCCGCGCGGTCATTGCCCGTCCCCAGCTGCTGCTCGCCGATGAGCCGACCGGCAATGTCGATCCCAATCTCGGTCAACGGCTGCTGCGCCTGTTCATCGAACTGTACAGATCGGGCACCTCGGTCGTCATTGCCACTCACGACATTGCGCTGATGGACGAATACGACGCCCGCCGCCTGGTCCTGCACGAGGGGCGATTGCATGTCTACGAGTGAGCCCCTCGATACCGTGTCGGAATCCTGGCCCGAAGACGAGGTCGCGCCGGACAGCGCGGCGCATCAGGCTTCGGCACCGATCGTGCCAAGCGATTCGATCGCCGGCCGTTCGCTGACCGCAGTGGTCGCCATCATGACTTTCCTGGCGACACTGGCGACCGGCACGGCGATGCTGGTGGTCGATGCCGCCAGCGATTGGCAGTCCGACGTGGCGCGCGAAGTAACCATCCAGGTTCGTCCCGTTTCCGGACGCGATCTGGATGCCGACGTGACCGCCGCCGCTGCGATCGCGCGCGACACCACAGGCGTAAGTGATGTGCGCGCCTATACCAGGCAGGAATCCGCAGAGCTCGTCGAGCCGTGGCTTGGCTCCGGGCTTGCGCTCAGCGGCTTGCCCATTCCGCGCATCATCGTGGTCAAGCTCCTGCCCGGCGCAACTCCCAACTTCGCCGATCTGCGCAAAGCGCTTGCGGCACAGGTGCCTGCCGCCAGCCTCGACGATCATCGCGGCTGGATCGATCGCATGCGCACCATGGCGGAGACCGCGGTCGCCACCGGCATGGTCATCCTCGCGCTCGTTATCGCCGTAACCGTGCTGTCGGTCACCTTTGCGACGCGCGGTGCGATGGCGACAAATCGCCCGACTATCGAAGTACTACATTATGTCGGTGCGACTGATGGCTTCATAGCGCGGCAGTTTCAGCGGCATTTTCTGGTGCTCGGTTTGAAAGGCGGCGCCATCGGCGGCGGCGGTGCAATGGCGCTGTTCGGTCTTCTGCAAGCGGCCGATGCCTGGCTCGTGGGCACGCCGGGGGGCAATGAGGCGAGCGCGCTGTTTGGCAGCCTCGCGATCGGCCCCTCCGGCTATATCGCCATGTTTGTTGTTATCATGCTGATGGCGCTGGTCACGGCTGGGGCTTCGCGCCGCACTGTTGCGCAGACTCTGGAAAATATCGAATGAGGCGCTACACACGCTCCCATCAGCGGTCCCATGAGCGCGAATGGCGGCTATGACTTCGAGACCGTTGGCTGGCGATGGCGGTGCTGAACCTGTGGCCGGGGAGCGCGGGCATGCCGAGCCTTAGAAAGGCAGTCAAGAGACGGCGGATCGGATCAATCGGGCTCAAGCTTGGGCTCCTGGTCGTGATCTTGCTCGTCGCCGGATTCGGCTATTTTATTTGGCAACTACCCAGCCGCGAAATCGCCCTTGATCGCAATGCCGACGGTATTGTCGTGCTGACCGGCGGCGACTCGCGCGTCACTGACGCGCTTGAACTGCTCTCCTCCGGCCGCGGCAAGCGGCTACTGATCTCCGGTGTATATGTCGGCACCACGACGAGCGATATTCGCCGCCAGGTCGTCGATTACAACCGCGTCTTGTCTTGCTGCGTCGACTTGGATTATTCGGCGGTGAACACCGTGGGCAATGCAGTCCAAGCGCGGCAATGGGCGCTTAAGAACGGTTTCCGTTCATTGATCGTTGTTACGTCCGCCTATCACATGCCGCGGGCGCTTGCCGAACTCTCCCACCAGCTACCCGATGTCGCCCTGATCCCCTATCCGGTCGTTTCCGATCGGTTGCGGATCGAGCCGTGGTGGTCAAATACCGCAACGACCAAAGTCGTGTTGTCGGAATACTTCAAGTATCTTGCCGCCAAGCTGCGCATGCAATTCGATCCCGCTCCCGCATCGAGTTGATCGCGAACGCGTGATTCAACCGTGGCGTATTTTCGGAAATCCCCCGTGTCTCGATCCACCTGGATTCTCGCCCGATCGCTTCTGTTCAACACGCTGTTTTACGCCAATCTGCTCGTTCATATGATCTTCGCGCTGCCGACGCTGGCGCTGCCCTACCCGGTCCTGCGCGTCTTTATTCGTTCCTACGCGCGAACGAGCCTTTGGTTGCTGCGCGTGATCTGCGGCACGAAAGTCGTGTGGCGCGGCACAGAGAACATTCCGCGGGGTTCATGCATCGTCGCCTGCAAGCATCAATCCGCCTGGGAAACATTTGCGCTTTACGCTGTGCTTGAGGATCCGATCTACATCCTCAAGCGCGAATTGATGTGGATTCCGCTATTCGGCTGGTACACCTGGAAAGCGGGACTCATCCCGATCGACCGCAGCGCCGGAATGGCGGCGCTGGCACGCATGACCGCGCGCGCACAAAAGGCGCTGAACGGACCGTATCCGCGCCAGCTCGTCATCTTTCCGGAGGGCACCCGCCGCGCGCCTGGCGCCGCGCCAAGCTACAAACCGGGCATCGTGCATCTTTATGCCAGGACCCGGCTGGTTTGCGTGCCGGCTGCACTGAATTCCGGCTTGTTCTGGCCGCGCCGGTCGCTACGCCGGCTGCCGGGTACGATCGTCGTGGAGTTTCTGAATCCGATCGCGCCGGGACTCGACAAGGACGCATTCTTCACTGCTCTGCAAGACCCAATCGAACAGGCAAGCGCGCGCTTGATTCAGGAATCAGGAGTCAGGGATCAGCGATCAGAAGATTAGGGATCAAGCATCAGGGATTAGCGCTTCCCGTTCACTAATTCCTGATTCCTGATGGCCGACTCCTGATCTCTGGCTTGCGAGCCGCTCCGCCAGCAAATGCAAATCGCTCTCGCGATACCCCAGAGCTTCGAGCGCGCGCACTGTTTCCAATACATAGTCGCGATTGGCGCCGGATTGGCCGTGCCCCTGCCGCACGTGATGCAAACTTTCGGCGAGCGTCAGCCGGCCGGCATATTGCACATGGCTGCGATCAACGACGTAGCAGACCGCCCGCACGCGGTGCCGCATATGATCTTCAAGCTCGATCTGCCGCATGGTTTCCAGATAAACCGTTGTGACCTGCTCCCGCCCACGCAAATAGCGCAGCGTTTCGGCGCGCGCCGCGGCAGCGACACGATAGGCAATGCCGCGGCACGTGCCGCCGCGATCGAGTCCAAGAACCAGGCCGGGCCGCTGCGGGGTGCCGCGATGGACGAACGAAAATACGCAAAGCGCCCGATGCAGCCCGATGAGCCGGGCGGGAACGCGCTCAAGATAGGAAAACCCTGGACGCCACATCAATGAGCCGTAGGCGAAGACCCAGAGGTCCTTGTCATCGTGCTCGGCGGTCTTAATCATTAGGGTTCGTTTGAGCTATTTGCCCGTGGTGCCGGTAGTGGGGCAGTTGGCGCGAAACTGGGGCTGAACTTTGGGCCGAACTTTGCGCCGAACTTTGCGCCGGTTCGGAATGGGACGACAAGCTGTCACCTTTAAGGCCATCTTTGAAATGACACGGCGACGGGTGAAAAAACGCAAATGTCCGGGCAATCTCCGCTGAACATAATGCGATCGGACCCGCGGCGATCGACGCCGCGGCGCCCACGCCGTCCCAATGGGGCGCCGCCGCGCCGGCGGCTATGGCGGCTTCTGGTCCTAGCCGCCGTGATCGTGGCGCTCCCGATCGGCTGGACGATGCTGTGGCACTACGCGGCCTCGATCGCGAGCCGGGCCTTGTCCGGCTGGATCGATCGGGAGGTGGCGCTCGGCCGCGTTTACGCCTGCGGATCTCAGACAATCGGCGGTTTTCCGTTCGGCATCCTTATCCGTTGCGACGAGGCGGCCGCCGCCTTTAACAGCAATCGCCCGCCGTTCGACGTCAGTGCCAAGGACATCACCTTTTCCGCGCAAGTTTTCCGTCCGACGCTGTTGAACGGCGAAATCACCGGCCCGGTCACGTTGGCCGATCCGGGCCAGCCGCCGACCTTTATCGCCAACTGGTCGCGGGCGCGGTTGACGTTGCTTGGCCTGCCGCCCGAGCCGGAACGCGTAACCATGAGCGCCGCCAAAGCGCGGCTCGACCGCACGGCCGGCGCGGGCGCCGGCATGATCTTTCAGGCCGACCAGGTCGAGGTCGACGGCCGCATTATCCAGGGTTCGGCGCGCCGCAATCCCGTGATCGAGGCCAGCGCCCAATTCACCGCGGCACGCGCACCGAGCTTTCATCCGCTGCTTGCCGAGCCGCTCCAGGGCGAGATCGACGCGGTGATGCGCGGCTTTAAGGATTTCTTGCCCAAGCCATGGCCGGTCCTATTCCGCGAACTGCAAGCGGCAGGCGGCGGCATTGACATCAAGTCGCTGCGCGTCGCACGTGCCGACGCCATCGTGGTCGGCAGCGGGACGTTGACGATCAACGTGCGTGGTCGGCTCGAAGGCGAACTTCAGGTCACCGTCGCCGGGATAGAGAATATTGTGCCGCTTCTTGGCGTGGACAAACTGATCGGACAGGGCGTCGACCGGCTTACCGGCGGAACCGGATCGCCGGCGCAAGGCCTTGGCGCACTCGACCGTTTGCTGCCCGGTTTGGGCCGCGTCGTGCGGGAAGGCGCCAATGTGAGCTTGATCGAGACGATAGAGAAAATGGGCGAGCCGACCACGCTCGAGAAAAAGCCGGCGGTTGCGCTGCCGCTGCGCGTCGCCGACGGCATTGTTTATGTCGGCCTCATCCCGGTAGCCGAGGTGCCACCGCTGTTCTGAGCAAGCCGCAGCGCACAATAGTGCGTTCGGGTCGGGTTAATTCGGCTTGCCGCGGCGCTTGAGCATGAGGATATGCATGCCTTCGAGGACCAATTCGTTGCGTTGGTTGTGCAGCGCGATCGCGAGCCGGAGGATGCCGCGGCCTTCGCCCTTCGGTTCGACCGCGACGACGGTAAATTGCGGCGTCACCGTATCTCCGACAAAGGCCGGTCGTTTGTAGCGCGCCTCGTTGCCGAGCATCGCCACCATCGACTCGGTGAGTTCGTCACTGATCGGCGCCGCGCCAAGTGCGCATAAGCCGAACAGCAGAAGGCCGTGCGCCAGCGGCGCATCCCAGCCCTTGGCGCGCGCATAATCGGCATCGTAATGCAACGGATGCGCATCGCCGGTCATCGCGGCGAAAGCGGCAAAATGCTTGTCGCTCAAAATGTGCGGCGAGGATTTGAAGACTTCGCCTGGCGTAAAGTCGTCGAGGTAACGCTGCGGCATACACGCGTCCTTGCCTCGCCTTACTCTATGACTTTATCCGCGCGCAGCAGGAGCGATGATGGCACGTTCAGGCCAATGGCTTTGGCGGTCTTGAGATTAAAGATGAGCTCGAACTTCGTCGGCTGCTCGACCGGAATGTCGGCCGGCTTCGCCCCACGCAGGACTTTCATGAGCAAACGAGCGCGCAGACGATACATTTCGCTATAACGCGGGCCATAAGCGCTGAGCGCTCCATCCTCTGCGTCCTCCGGCCACTGGTAAATCGAGGCAAGCCCCAATTCCCGGACCTGGGAGATGAAATCGGCGGCGTTGACCGAAAATAGCGGGGTTGCCAGAAAATTGATGCCCTCTGCCCCCGCTGATTTCACTTCTTTAACCGCCGCGATGACATCCTCACGCTTGGCAACGCCACGAACTAATGGTTCGACACCACGACTGCGTGCCGCCTCCTCAAGCTCTTTCAGGTGAGCGGGCTTGGTGACGTTGGCGTCCGCGAGGATGGCGAGCTTGCGCAGGCTGGGAACAGCTTCGAGGAGGATTTCCTGGCGTTTGCCGTCAAGTTCCGGCGACAGAAGGCTGATCCCCGTCGTATTGCCGCCCGGCCGCGCCAATGAGGCGACAAGCCCCTCACCAACCATATCTTCGGTCATGCCTATGAGCGGAATGGTTTGCGTCAGTTTCTGCAGCGCCCGTATGGGCAATTCGGGACCGCAGATGATCACGTCGGGAGATGCAGCAACGAAGGATGCTGCGACGGTCGGTAATTGATCGTTTTGCACCTCGAAGCTGCCGGGAGTGACCTGCAAATTTTGACCTTCGACCAGGCCGTTGATGCGCAATTCGTCGAACAGCGCATCGACCACCGGTGTTTTGCGAGGAGTGGGAATCAGGAACCCGATCCGATAGACCCGATCGCGTTCCCAATCCTGCGCGCGCGCCGCACGCGGCCAAGCTGCCGCGGCGCCTGCAATAAGCGCGATCAATTCGCGTCGGCCGAGCCCCATCTTGTTCCCCCCGCCGTGGCTTCCGGCGCACATCGTAGCGGCTCAAAGCGGGCCGCTGGAAGGGGCATGTGACCATTGTTGGAAAAAGCGATCGCAGCGAGCAGAGGTTAGAATTTGAACGCTAGATCGGCAGGTAGCCGAACCGCTCCATCTGCTCTTTGTGGGCCTCAACAATCCGCGCAATCTGCGCGGACGTCAAAACCTCTTTCCACTGCCCGGCGCGGCCGTCGCGGAAAAATCGCTCGGCGCCCTCAGGGCGTTCGCGAAAACCATCTTTTTCCTCTTGCTCGCGCAGCCGTTCGAACGACGAGCGATCGATAGCGTCGGCGAGCTGCTCGTCAGTCGGCGTGAACAACAGGTGCCGCGCCAAGGCGCCGAAAGTCTTTTGTGGCTCGGCAAGCATGTCCTCGTAGCGCATGACATAAATCGCCGGATGCGGCTTTCGCGTCCAACTCAAGACGTGTTGGCTCCATGAGCCGTAAACTTCGTAGACCTGGTTCTTGCTGACTGTCGTCTCCGCGTTTTTCAGGTTCATATAATCGATCGCGAAGTCGATCGGCTTGCCGAGATGATGGGCGTAGGAAATCGCGACGTCGAGCGGATTGCGGATGATGTAGATCGCTCCCGCCGTGACGGCAAAGTTGATCGTCGGATGGCCACGATCGATGACAATCGCTTGATGGGTTTTGACAAAAACCAGTCCCTCGACTTCATCTGTCATCTGTTCCTGTACCCTGGCACGCGCCGCCGCGATTTGATTTCGATGTGCGTCAGTCGGAGCGAATCCGACAATCTTCTCGAACAAAGGCTTGGCGGCGCTCCCCATGGAAAATCGGCTGAGCTCATTGATCTGCTGAACGTGCGTATCGCGTGACGTCACGTGGACCAAATTGTGCAGGAACGTGCGCGTCCAGGTGTTTCCCGATTTCGGATAGGAGGCGAGCCACACGATTCCCGATTTCGACGCCTGTACGGCGCCTCGGTCGCGCGATTCCTGTGGGTTTTGTAGAGCCTCCGAACTCACTTCAAATTCCCTTGTAATTACAGTCTGTTAAGGCTGTGACCTATTGGACACAGCGGGCGAAATTCGGATTCTGGCGTATTTTCCCCGATGCATCTCAATAGTAGTGTCCACGTTCAGATACAATCTACAGTTGAATAAGATTCACCACAGGGATGAATAAAATGCGTCATAGCAGCCGTGGACTTCGTCTAACCCTTCTCGCCGGCGCTTCCGTTGTAGCACTTGCCGCCGCTGCTCCAAACGCGGTCGCTGCCGATCTTTCCAAGCCGAACCTCACCAAAGCGCCGCCGCCTGCACCAGTCGCGAAAGACACCTGGACCTGGTGGATCGAAGGTGGGGCATTCAACACCGCCGGCGACGACTTTAATAAGGGCGTTCCAGGGGTGGGAATCAAACCCAAATGGGGGCCGGAAGGCGCCGTTGGATTCGATTGGCGGCCGTTCTCGCCGATGCACGTGGTCGGTCAGTTCCGCTATGGGTCGGCGACGAGAAGCAAACCACTCAACTTTACCGCTGCGTCAGGTGGCGGGACTGTTGTGACGACGACCGGTAGTCAGAATCTCCGTGAAGATCACTGGCTAGTTGACTTCGGCATCGGCCGCGATTTCGGGCTCGGCAATAGCCATGCCATGTGGACACTAGGCGTGCGCGTCGCCGATCTGCGCGCGAAATTGACCGCCAATGGCAGTTTTCACGCCACGACGTTTACACCGACCGTGGGTGGGGTGGGTACGACGAAAACCGTCTTCACAGGTGCCTTCTCTGCCCTGGAAAAGAGCACGTTCGTTGGAGCCGGCCCGCGATTCGGGGTTCAGGGCGACATCCCGCTCGGCGGTCAGTGGAGCATTGACTGGCTCGCCGGCGCAGCGGTCTTGTTCGGTGAGCGTAGCCTCCAGCTCACGGCAACGGCGGGTGGAATCACAGCTGCCGCAAACTCTTCCGACAGTCCGGCCGTCTTCAACGTGGATGCGCAGGCCGGCCTCTCCTATTGGTTCAGTCCAACCATGAAGATCGGCGCGAGCTATCGGTTTGACGGGTACTTCAAAGCGCTAAAAACGCTTAATACCGCCACCGGTGGCACTACCAACATCGACCGCTTTTATAACGGCCCAATGCTGCGGCTGACGTCGACGTTCTGATCGCGACGCATCGCGTTCATCCTTGTTCTTGGGGAGGCATTCTTCGCCTCCCCTTTTTCTTTTCTGCGTGTTTCTTTTTCTGGGTCATGGCCGGACTTGTTCCGGCCATCCACGTCTTTGTCTTATCCAATGTTAAGACGTGGATGCCCGCCATAGGCGAGCGAAGCGACGCCGTTCTGCGAACGGCGATGCGCGGGCATGACGGTTCAAATCACTTGCACAGGTTCGCCGCGCTGACGCCGACCTGCACGATGCGGGGTTTGTCGACGCCCGCCACGCCGACATATTTGAAAATCTGGTTGTCGATCTCGCGCTTGCGCGCCGCCTGGATCACCACCTTTTTCGCGCCGGTGATGAGCGGCCAGAATGCCGAAGCCTGCGGTTGCTTTGCCGGATCGGCACTGAATGTGAAGTCGATTCCGGCGGTTGTCAGATAGGCATGGCCCAAGGAATCGGTGATCCAAAACTCCTGAATGGCGGAATTAGCGGCGATGTCTTTGAGAGCGGTATTGATCGCGCTCGCCGACATGCCATTCTTTTCCGCGGCCGCCACGAATTGCGCCGCCACCATCGCTTCGCCGACCATGTGACGGGCGATCTTGTCCTCGCAGCCGGCGGCGCGTGACGGCGCAGCGCTGCCGAACAGCAAAAGCAAAAGGATCGGCCCGAGCAGTCCGAGCATTCGCAGTCGAGATTTCAGCATCGCGCAGAGCTCCTGTGGCTGGCTTTAGACTGACACCGCGGCGTCAGCCGCCGTCGCCAATGATAGTGTACGGTGCCCAAAATAGGGGATGGGCGTAGCTGAAAATGGCCCTGCCGCCGGCGTCGCGGAAATCGCCGCCATCAAGCTGCGCCAGTTCTGTCGCTCGCGTTATTCGGAAGCGCTCGCTTAACGCCCGCGCCGGGCGTGCCAGCCGACCACCGCTTCAGGAACGGAATCCGTCGAAGCAAAATATGGCTTGATGTCGAGCACCGGCGTGTTGTCGAGGCAATCGACGCCGGTGACTAAAAGCGTGCTGCCTTCGATGCGGACAAGGCGTGCCACTGAAATCGCGATCGGATTGGGTCGCGCCGGTGAGCGCAATGCAAACGTGCCGCGCTGCTCGCCATAATGCCGCGGCCATTGCAGCACCAGATCGCGGCGCGTGCGATTCATCCAATAGAGTAAGACAACGTGCGTAACGGTCTCGAGTCCCTCGAGCGCTGGCGCCCAGCGTGGATCGAGATCGACCGTGCAGACCGCGTCGGATTCTCGCGGGTTCTTCGGACATTGCTCGCGGTTTTGCCACGGCGTGCGAATGCGGCCGATAAAGTAAAGCGAGGCGTCAAACTGCGCCGGCAAGGCGGCGGCGATCTCCCCTTCGCGCAGCGTGAGGAATTCGTCATCGCGCATGGGCGCGCCGGGGTCTTGTGCACTCTCGTCGGTCATGGCGCGGACCGTGGCACGCGGTTGGGCTGATCGCCAGTGCTCGCACGTCACGAATGCGTTTCTCTGCAGCGACTATCCGCAGCAATTTAACGGGCAATGTCCCACGGAGGCTTGGGCAAGCTCCCCCTTATCTTCCCCTTGCGTCCCATTGGTTAAGGATATAAAGATATCCTTATGTCCACTATTGAGTGTCTCTAGCAAGTCCCGGCGATGGATCATCAGCAACTTAGTTTTGCCGGTCTCACAGGCAGTTTGAAAGCGGCGGGCGAAGCGACGCGGCTACGCATTCTAGCGCTACTTGCCGAGGCCGAACTGACGGTTTCCGACCTCACCGAGATTCTGCGCCAGTCACAGCCCCGGCTGTCGCGGCACTTGCGGCTCCTTGCCGAGGCCGGCCTGGTCGAGCGTTTCCGCGAGGGCTCTTGGGCCTTCTTTCGTCTCGGCGAGCGCGGCGGACCCGCCGATCTGGCCCGCGTCGTGATCGGGCGGCTCAAGGCCGACGATTCGATTGTCGTTCGCGACCGCGAGCGGCTCGCCACGGTGCGCGCGGCGCGCGCCGCCGCCGCCCAGAATTACTTTCGCCGCCACGCCGCGCAATGGGACCGTATCCGCCGACTGCATGTCGCCGATGCTGCGGTCGAGGATGCGATCCGAGCCGCGCTTGCCGACAAGCCGATCCGCGCGCTCCTTGATCTCGGCACCGGCACCGGCCGCATGCTTGAACTGTTCGGTCCCGAGATCGAGCGCGGCCTCGGCCTCGATCTATCGCTCGACATGCTGGCGCTCGCCCGCGCCCGGCTCGATCGCGCCGGGCTCAAACATTGCAGCGTCCGCCACGGCGACATTTACGATCTAGCGCTGCCGCGCGATTCGTTCGACGTCGTCATCATCCATCAGGTCCTGCACTTCCTCGACGACAGCGCGCGGGCGATTGCCGAGGCGGCGCGCGTGCTGCGGCCCGGCGGCCGGCTCTTGGTCGTCGATTTTGCGCCGCACGATCTCGAATTCCTGCGCGAGGAACATGCCCATCGCCGTCTCGGCTTTGCCGCCGAAGCCGTCACGCAATGGCTCGAAGCCGCCGGTCTCGACGTGCTGCGCCAACAGACCTTGCCGCCCGGGCCGGACGGCAAGATCGCGGTGTCGCTCTGGCTTGCGCGCGATCCGCGCATCGTGCTCGCCACGCCGGCGAGCCGCGAGGTCGCCTAGTGAGCGCGCTCCGCGCCAGCCGTTTTGTTGCCGGCGGCGCGCGGCGCGGCTTGCACGTTTCGTTTGAGTTCTTTCCGCCAAAAACAGCGGAGATGGAGCAGTCGCTGTGGGACTGTATCGCCCGGCTAGCGCCGCTGCAGCCGAATTTCGTCTCGGTGACTTATGGCGCCGGCGGCTCGACCCGCGAGCGTACCCACGCCACGGTCAAGCGCATTCTTGCGGAGACCTTGCTGACGCCGGCAGCGCATCTGACCTGCGTCGCCGCCACGCGCGCCGATATCGACACGGTGATCGAAGCCTATGCGGCGGCCGGCGTGCGTCATATCGTGGCGCTGCGTGGCGATCCACCGGGTGGCATCGGTGAGCGCTACACGCCTCATCCCGGCGGCTATCGCAATGGCGCCGACCTCGTCGCCGGCATCAAGCGCATCACCGACATGGAAGTGTCGGTCTCCGCTTATCCGGAGAAGCATCCCGATAGCCCGTCGGTGCAAGCCGACATCGACATGCTCAGGGCCAAAGTCGATGCCGGCGCCACCCGCGCCATGACTCAGTTCTTCTTCGACAACAGCCTTTATTTCCGTTATCTCGACCGCGTGCGCGCGGCCGGCATCGACATTCCGATCGTGCCCGGCATCCTGCCGGTGCAGAATTTCAAGCAGACGAAAAACTTCGCCGCGCGTGCCGGCGCATCCATTCCCGGCTGGCTCGCGGAGCGCTTCGACGGTCTCGACGACGATCCGGCGACCCGCAAACTGATCGCTGCTGCAGTCGCTGCCGAGCAGGTCATCGACCTCGTCGATCACGGCGTCACCGACTTTCATTTTTACACCATGAACCGCGCCGATCTTGTCTACGCGATCTGCCACCTGCTCGGGCTACGGCCGAAGCCGCTCCCTCTCCCCGTTGGGCAGAGGGAGAGCGCATGAGCCAGTCGAGTTCTGTAATGGCGAGTCCCGTGTCCGAACAAGTGTCCCCCTCGCCGGCCGAAGCAGCGCTGCGCCGCATCGCCGCCAAGCGCATTCTGGTGCTCGACGGCGCCATGGGCACCATGATCCAGGCACTCGGGCTTGACGAGCAAGGCTATCGCGGCGCGCGGTTCGACGCTTGGAATCGCGAAGTCCGCGGCAACAACGATCTGCTCAATCTCAGCCGTGCGGACGCGGTGCGGTCCATTCATCTGGCCTACTTCCGCGCCGGCGCCGACATCGTTTCGACCAACACGTTTTCGTCGACCCGGATCGCGCAGGCGGATTACGGCATGGCCGAGATCGCCTATGAGCTCAATGTCGAAGGCGCACGGCTCGCGCGCGAGGCTGCATCGATCGCGCAAGCCGAGGACGGCCGCGAGCGTTTCGTCGCCGGCGCCATCGGGCCGACCAACCGCACCGCCTCGATCTCGCCCGACGTCTCCAATCCCGGCTTTCGCGCCATCAGCTTTGACCAGCTGCGTCTCGCTTATGGCGAACAAATACGCGGCCTGCTCGACGGCGGCGTCGATGCGCTCTTGATCGAAACCATTTTCGACACGCTCAACGCCAAGGCCGCCATCTATGCCATCGTCGAGGAGCTTGCCACACGTCAAACGAGCGTACCGGTGATGATCTCCGGCACCATCACCGACCGCTCCGGCCGTTTTTTGTCAGGCCAAACGCCGGAGGCGTTCTGGAACTCAGTCGCGCATGCGCGCCCGGTATCGGTCGGGCTCAATTGTGCGCTCGGCGCTACGCAAATGCGCGCGCATGTCGCCGAACTCGCCCGCGTCGCCGATACCCTGATTTGCGTCTATCCCAATGCCGGACTGCCGAACGAATTCGGCCACTATGACGAGGGGCCACAGGAGATGGCTACGTCGGTCGCCGAATTCGCCGCGGCCGGCCTCGTCAACATCGTCGGCGGCTGCTGCGGCACGACGCCCGAGCACATTCGCGCGATTTCCCGCGCGGTCGAGGGCAAGCCGCCGCGCACCATTCCGCAAATTCGGCCGCGCCTGCGGCTGTCCGGTCTCGAGGCGTTTACGCTCACGCCGGAAATTCCCTTCGTCAATGTCGGCGAACGCACCAACGTCACCGGTTCGGCGCGCTTCCGCAAGCTCGTCACTGCCGGCGATTATTCCGCGGCGCTCGCGGTCGCCCGCGATCAGGTCGAAAACGGCGCGCAGATCATCGACATCAACATGGACGAAGGCCTGCTCGATTCCGAAAAGGCGATGACGACGTTCCTCAATCTGATCGCGGCCGAGCCCGACATCGCCCGCGTTCCGGTGATGATCGATTCCTCGAAATTCTCGGTGATCGAGGCTGGACTAAAATGCGTGCAGGGCAAGGCGGTGGTCAATTCGATTTCGCTTAAGGAAGGCGAAGCGGCGTTCATCCACCACGCCGAGCTGGTGCGCCGGCACGGCGCGGCGGTGGTGGTCATGGCCTTCGACGAAACCGGCCAGGCCGATACGCTCGAGAAAAAACAGGCGATTACGGCGCGCGCCTACGACATTCTGGTCAATCGCGTCGGCTTCCCGCCGCAGGATATCATTTTCGATCCCAACATTTTCGCCGTTGCCACCGGGATGGAGGAGCACAACGGCTATGGGCTCGCTTTCATCGAAGCGGCGCGCTGGATTCGCCAGAACCTGCCGCTGGCGCATGTGTCGGGCGGCGTGTCCAATCTTTCGTTCTCGTTCCGCGGCAATGAAGCGGTGCGCGAAGCGATGCATTCGGTGTTCCTCTACCACGCCATCGCCGCCGGCATGGACATGGGCATCGTCAATGCCGGCCAGATCGAAGTCTATGACGATCTCGATCCCGAATTGCGCGAGGCGTGCGAGGATGTCGTGCTCAACCGCCGCCCCGACGCGGCGGAGCGGCTGTTAGCGCTCGCCGAGCGCCATCGCGGCCAAGGCAAGGAGAAAAAGGAAGCCGATCTGTCGTGGCGCGAATGGCCGGTGGAAAAGCGGCTGGCTCACGCGCTGGTTCACGGCATTACCGATTTCATCGAAGCCGATGTCGAGGAAGCGCGCCGCACGCTGCCGCGTCCGCTCGCCGTCATCGAAGGCCCGCTGATGGACGGCATGAATATCGTCGGCGACCTGTTCGGTTCGGGGCGGATGTTCCTGCCGCAGGTCGTCAAATCGGCCCGCGTCATGAAGCAAGCGGTGGCTTATTTGCTGCCGTATATGGAGCAGGAGAAGGATGGCCGGGCGCATGTCTCCACCAACGGCAAGATCGTGATGGCCACCGTTAAAGGCGACGTCCACGACATCGGCAAGAACATCGTCGGCGTCGTGCTTCAGTGCAACAATTACGAGGTCATCGATCTCGGCGTCATGGTGCCGGCGGAGAAAATCCTGCAAACGGCCGTCGCGGAGCAGGCCGATATCGTCGGCCTGTCAGGCCTGATCACGCCTTCGCTCGACGAAATGTGCCACGTCGCGGCGGAAATGGAGCGGCAGGGCTTCGACGTGCCGCTCCTGATCGGCGGCGCCACCACGAGCCGCGTGCATACGGCGGTGAAGATCCATCCCAATTACCGGCGCGGTCAGGCAATCTATGTCAATGACGCGAGCCGCGCCGTCGGCGTCGTCTCAGCGTTGATGGCGCGCGATTCGCGCGCGCGCTACACCGGCGATGTCCGCAGCGAATATGTGCGGATTGCCGCCGCCCATGCTCGCGCCGAGGAAAACAAGCAGCGGCTCCCGCTCGTTGCGGCGCGCGCCAATACGCTCAAGCTCGACTGGTCCGGTGCTTATACGCCGCCGGTGCCGCAGCTTATCGGCACGCGCGTTATCGCCGACATCGCCCTTGCCGAGCTGGTCGACTACATCGACTGGTCGCCGTTCTTCGCGACTTGGGAACTGACCGGAAAATATCCGGCGATCCTCGACGATCCAAAATTGGGCGAAGCGGCGCGCAGCCTCTACGCCGATGCGCAAGCCATGCTGGCGCGGATGATTGGCGAAGGCTGGTTCGCAGCGCGTGCGGTGATCGGTCTGTGGCCGGCGAACAGCGCCGGCGACGATATTCTTGTCTTTGCCGACGAGACCCGAAAAACGCCGATCGCGACGCTGCACACGCTGCGCCAGCAGCTCGCCCGCCGCGAAGGCCGCGCCAATGTCGCGCTCGCCGATTTCGTCGCGCCGCGCGCCAGCGGCTTGCGCGATTACATCGGCGCCTTCGCTGTCACCGCCGGCCTCGGCGAAGACGCCGTGGTTGAGCGCTTCAAGCATGCCAACGACGACTATTCCGCGATCATGGCCAAGGCGCTTGCCGACCGGCTGGCCGAAGCGCTGGCGGAGTGCGTGCACCGGCGGGTCCGGCGGGAATTCTGGGCCTATGATCGTGGCGAAACGCTAAGCCGTGACGAATTAATCGCCGAACGCTATCGCGGCATCCGGCCGGCGCCCGGCTATCCGGCACAGCCCGATCACACTGAGAAACAGACCTTGTTCGCGCTGCTTGGCGGCGAGAGCGCAATCGGCGTCAAGCTCACCGAAAGCTTCGCGATGTGGCCGAGCGCCTCGGTCTGCGGCCTCTATTTCAGTCATCCGGAAAGCTATTATTTCGGCGTCGGCAAGATCGAGCGCGATCAGGTCGAGGATTACGCACGGCGCAAGGATCAGACGCTGGCCGACACCGAGCGATGGCTGGCGCCGATCCTCAATTACGATCCCGCCGCGCTGGCGCAAACCGCAGCGGAATAGCGGCGTCTCCTCCGCTCGTCCCCGCGAAGGCGGGGACCCAGAGAGTAATCACAGAGTTAATCGTGGTTACTGGGGGTAGGTCTAAATCGTCAAGCGCGCCGAGGTCCGTCCAACCAGTATTAACCTGAGAATGACCGAGCGCTCTGGTAATAGAGAATGGAACAGCGAAAATAGACCCGCTGACCGTGCGCGTTCCGTCAAAGTCCAACCTGCTGTAAGCAAGCCTCCCGGTCGCATAGAGCGCTGCACGAACCGTAAAAGCACGAACAAGCGAGCTTGGGGGCCGCTGACGCCTGGGACTGCACGCCGTTACCCCGAACTGACGAGGATTTCCGATAGGTGTAGCTTTTTGAACACAGCGTTTCACATTCCAAATCGCTAAGCTGCCACAGATGAAAACCAATCGGACCGGGAGAGATCCGATGTACCGGATCCTCATCGTGGCGGTGGCTTCAATAATTGTCGCAAGCCGCGCATTAGCGGCCGATCTTCCTTTACCCGCCGGGCCGGCGCCCGCGTACATTCCGGTAACGGCACCCTACGATTGGGGCGGAGGATATATCGGTATCAACGGCGGCTATGGGTTCGGCCAAAGCCAGTGGAGCGACCCGCTCAATCCGTCCGGCGCTACCTCAACCGGGGACTTCCACTTAAGCGGCGCTCTGGTCGGCGTTACAGTGGGTGTCAGTGGCCAGTTCGGTGCATTCGTGCTCGGCGTCGAAGGTGATTTTGATTGGCAACGTGTCAGCGGCACGAGCGGCAGTACTTTTTGCGGGAGTATCATTAGCTCGACCGCCGTCGCAGCGACGGCCGCCGGCTTGAATTGCAGGACAGAAAGCGACTGGCTGGGGACGATCCGCGCGCGGTTCGGCTACGCATGGGACCGCGTTCTTTTGTACGGGACTGCCGGCGGCGCCGGTGCAAATGTACAAGCTGGGTTGAGCGGCTTGCCCAGACAGGGTCGTGATCAATTCGGCTGGACGGCCGGCGCCGGGCTTGAAGTGGCGATCGCCGACAATTGGACAGTCAAAGTCGAATATCTTTTTGTCGATCTAGCAAAGGCATCCTGCAATCAAAGCTGCGGCTTTGATGTCGCGGCCACCGCGACGCCCACGCCCGCCACAAGCGCGAACACAGGCGTAAATTTTAACGAGAACATAATCCGCGCCGGCCTGAACTTTAAATTTGGACACTAGGTATCAATCGGCAAGCTGTCCCGTGTTTGATCTCCAACTGGCAGTTCCCACACAAACGCGATCGAACCCGCGGAATGTCGGCTTAGGGTCAAACGCTACATAAATCTAAATCCAGACGTCCGCTGTGCCCTCTAAGCGGACATTCTAAAGCCTTGCAGCCCATTCCTCCGCAAAAGCGGCAGAGTATCGCCGTGTTACCTCCGCTCGTCCCGCGAAGGCGGGGACCCAGAGAGTAATCATGTAAAGATAGCTAGATTCCCACTTGCACGGGAATGAGCGGAATGATCAATCATTGCCACTGGCGCTGGAATGAGCGGAACTAGCCGCCCATCCTCTTCGCGATCGCCCGTTCGACGAACAAAGCCGCCTCGAGCGCGGCGCGATCGCGGCCGAAGCGGCCGACGATTTGGATGCCGAGCGGCATGTCGTTATCATCGCTTAAGCCGGCGACGTTGACGCACGGCGCGCCCATCAGGGTCCACAGCCGGTTGAACATCGGATCGCCGGTCGTGGCAAAGCCGTGCGGCGCCGCGCCTGGCGCCGATGGTGTGAGGATCACGTCGTAATCCGTCATGGCGTCGGCGAGCACCCGCCGGGCGCGGCTGGCGATGCGGCGCGCGGCGTCATATTCGTCGGCGGAAATCGCGCTCGCGCGCTCGAGCTGCACGCGCAGCAGCGGATCGATGCGCTCGCGATGCCTCTCATATTCGAAGGCGAGCGCACGGATGTTTTCGTAATCCTGGATGGTGAATTGCGCCTCGTAGGCGTCCTCGACGATCGGCGCAAGCCGCAGCTCCGCGACGCTCGCTCCCGCGGCTTGCGCGAGCTGCGCCGCGGTTTCGACGGCCTGCTGCATCGCTGAGCTAGCGTGCGGCCACAGATGCGTGCGGACGAGTGCGATGCGCGGCGCGGCCGGTTCCTTATCATCGACCCGGAGCTCACGCTCCAAGATGGCGGCGGCGGCAAATGCCACATCGGCGACGCCGGCGCCGAATAGTCCCGCGCTATCGAGATGCCAGGCCACGTCCTTCACCCCGACCATCGGAATGAGCCGGTATGACGGCTTAAACGCGGCAATGCCGCAAAACGCCGCCGGGCGGATCACCGAACCTGCGGTTTGCGTGCCGAACGCGATCGGCACCATGCCGGCGGCGACGGCGGCAGCCGATCCCGCCGACGAGCCGCCCGGAGTATGCGCGAGGTTGCGCGGATTGCGCGTCGCCGACGGCACCAGCGAGGCGAATTGCGTCGTCACGGTTTTGCCGATGACGATGCCGCCGGCTTGGCGCGTGCACACCACGGCGCTGGCATCGGCAGCCGGGCGGTGGCCGGCATAAACCGGCGAGCCGTATTGCGTCGGCAGATCGGCGGTAGCAAAAATATCTTTGAAGGCAACCGGCAGGCCGCGCAACGGCAAAGCCGCAAGCCGCGCGTCGTCAGCCGCCCGGCGCGCCCCGGCAAGGTCCAGCGTGGCGAAGGCGCCGATCTCCTTCTCACCGGCGTCAATCGCCGCGGCGCACAGTTCAACCACGGCGCGCGGGGTCAGGTCGCCGGCTTCAATGCGGCGGGTGAGATCGAGGGCGGAGAGCATCATGCGCGCCATCTTGGCCATTATGCGCGCTCGATCAGGGCGATGATCCCTGCGGTTACCCGGCGCACATAAGGAAACCCAATCAAGCCGGTTAGCGACGCGATCGGCCAGCCGAGAAAGAAGGCCGACAGCCAGCGTCCGACGAAGTCAGCGCGCAACCCGATATTGTTGAAAGTGACGACGCAGCTCACCACGAACACAACGATACCCGTCGCCAAAATCTGAAAAATAAACTTGGCTTTGCCTTCCATGCTCGGTCCCCGCCGGAGACAGGTATCAGCTAACAGGGATCAGGGATCAAGGTCTCAGGAGACAGGAAACAGGGAGCAGGCCCTGATCCCTGATCCCTGATCCCTGTTAGCTGATACCTGTATGGTTAACGCATTGCTGCACCCGCGATCATTGAGCGGTTCTTAACGGAATTCCTCACATTGTCGCGTTCATGACGCGTGGGGTTCAGTGGTCGCTCGTCTGCTTTGTCGTCTTCGTCGCGCTGCTCGCGCTGGCTGGCTGCAGCCATTATCTGTTCGCCGAGCGCGAGCCGTGGCGGCATGACGCGGAAATCGCCTGCCTCAATTCGGGCGCGGTGAAAGATACGCCGCAGCGCGTGCGCATTTCATCGATCAGCGGGCCGGGGATCTGCGGCATGGATTATCCGATCCGGATCGCGGCGCTCGGCGATAATCCGCCGCTCGCCTATGACGCGGAGCCGCCGCGGCCGCCGAGCGCCATTCCATCGGGCGCGGTGCCGCGGGAAATGTCGCAAGATCTGCCGCCGGTCCAGTCAACCGGACCGCAATACGATCCTTACGCCGATGCCGGTTATTCTGCGCCGTCGCGGCGCGCAGTGATCGCGCCTGGCCAAGCCAATCAACCGCTCTCACTCTATCCGCCCGGACTAGCGCCGCCCGACGAAGACGATGAAGAGATCGGCATTCCCGGCGGGGTGCCGCATCCCTATTACGGCGGTCCGCAAGCGCCGTACGCGCCCGGCGCCCAACGCAATTCCGGCGCGATTGCGCCGCCGCAGCAGCCGCCGTCGTCGCCGCCGCTTGGCCCGTCGCGCGGGCCATTGGTGACGGGCTCTGCCGGTCCGGTCGAAGTCAGTCCGCCGGCGACGCTCGCCTGCCCGATCGTCGCCGCGCTCGATGGATGGATTGCGACTTCGGTGCAGCCCGCGGCGTTGCGCTGGTTTCGCCAACCGGTGGTGGAAATCAAACAAATATCGGCCTATTCCTGCCGCGGCATGAACGGCAATCCGAACGCGCATATTTCCGAACATGCCTTCGGCAATGCGCTCGACATCGCCGAATTCGATCTCGCCGACGGCCACGTGGTCACCGTGCAATATGGCTGGCGCGGCACGCCGGAGGAGCAAGGCTTTCTGCACGACGTGCAGTCGGCGGCCTGCGATCAGTTCTCGACCGTGCTGGCGCCCGGCGCCAACGTCTATCACTACAATCACATCCACGTCGATCTGATGCGGCGCGCCAGCGGGCGGCGCATCTGCGAGCCGGGCGCGATATCGGGCGAGGTTGCGGCGGCGCGTGCCGGCGGCCGCTTTGCCGCACAACGTTACGGCGACCGCTACGGCGATCCCGGCGTGACCGGCACGATCAAGGATAAAACGCACAGTCGCCCGCTCGGTTATTCGAGGGAAGATGACGACCGCCTGCCGAGCGCGGTGGCGGGGGATGATTAGCCTCAGCCGTTCTTCGAACGGCTATGGCCGGCATTGAGCGCTCGTCGTTCCGAATTGCCGCGACAGCGGCAAGTCCGGAATCCATATCCCCGGCCGGGATTATGGATTCCGGGCTCTTCGCTGCGGTCGGCCCCGGAATGACGATTAAAGCCTGCTGCGGCTCCCATGGATTGCCGGATCGAGCCCGGCCATGACGACGGTAGAGTAGCGCCGCGTCCGAGAAACGTAACTGTTAAGCCGCCGGTGATTTAGGAAAAAGCTATTTTTTTTAGAAAGAGCGACCTAACCGTTCTGGTAGACAATGTCGCGCAGGAGTGATCTCGCATAGGAAATAGCCGATGTCGGATTGGACTCCAACTCTCGCCGCGCCGACGGTCGTCATTTACTTCTTGCTGTTCCCGAACCAGTTCAAAGAACTGATGGCCTGGCTCGTGCGCGTATTTTTATAAACGCGCGCATGACGAGTTCGAAGGCAATTTCAGTCGCAGTCTATTGGAAAATTCCTTACCTTCCGCTTGCCTCCATCTGCCGCAATACCGCGGCGCTCGGCCAGCAATCGACCTTGAGCCCATTGCGTTTTTGATATTCGCCGAGCGCGGCGCGCGTTAGCATGCCGGCCTTGCCGTCGATCTTGTCATGGTAATAGCCGCGTGCGGTGAGCACGCGCTGCATGCGGTCGAGATCTGCGGTTGGCAGTTGCACGACGATGCCCCACGGCGTTTCGAACCGGCGCGGATCATTGATGCGATCGCTCAGATGGCCAACGAACAACACGTAGAGATCGGAAAAATTATATTCCTTGATGGCGAAGTAATTTTTGGTGGCGAGAAACGACGGTCCGTAGTGACCCGCGGGCTGCACCAGCGAAGCGGTCTCGGCGCGTTCGGCCGCGGATAATATGCGGCCATAGGCCGGCTTGAAGCCGCGCGTGAGCCAGCCGCCGATGGTGAGCGTGTAGCTCGGCACGCCGATGGTGCAATCGACATCGGCGGGCGGATGCACCTCATACGCCCAGCGCAACCCCGGCTGCCAACCTTTGCCGACGAGTTGCTTGGCGGCAGACGCAAGCGCATCGGGCACCGAATGCCAGATATCGGCGCGGCCGTCGCCGTCGAAATCGACGGCATATTTCAGATAATCCGACGGCAAAAATTGCGTCAGCCCCATCGCGCCCGCCCAGGAGCTGCGCATATCGGCGAGCTTGATTGCGCCCTGGTCGAGGATCTTCATTGCCAGCAAGAATTCCGTGAGGAACTGCTCCTTGCGCCGGCCGAGATAGGCCTGCGTCGCCAATACGCGGATCGCATTGCGTGAGTCGGCAGACCGGCCGAAATCAGTTTCGCGGCCGAAGATCGCCAGCACAATCGCCGGCGGCACGCCGAATTGGCGTTCGATGGCGTCGAGCTGTGGACGATAGCGCTCGTAGACTTTGCGGGCCTCGCCGGCGAGCCGCTCGATCGCCGGCTCTTTGAGATAATCCGCCGGTGTCGTGACAAATTCCGGCTGCCCGGACGGCGGCCGTTCGGCGCGGCCGGGCAGCACCAGATCGGGCAGCGCCAGGTCAGGCTCGAGCCCGCGCGTCGCGCTGTCGAATGTCGCGCGAGAAATGCCAAGCGCCTGTGCTTGCGGCCACAGCGACTGCAGCCAAGTCGCAAAGGCGGCATCCGCCCTGGCACTGGCGTGCGCGCATAGCAGTGCACAGACAAGCGCGAGCACCGTGCCGCAGCAGCGAAACAGGCGGTCCCCCATCATCGAATCCTCATGTCGCTACGAACCGAGCGTAGCGGTCGCGCGTTGATCAAGATCAACACCATCCATAGCTGGAGATATCCATGCAAGTGCCCCTGGAAATCGCGTTCCACAATACCGAAAGCGAGAAATGGGCGGAGGAACTCATTCGCGACCGTGTCGCCGACCTGGAGGATTTGTATGGCCGCCTGATTTCCTGCCGCGTTCGCGTCGATCAACGGGCGAAGAACAGTTCCGGCACTATACCGCCGGTGGTGCGCATCGAGCTCGGTATTCCCGGCCATAAGGAGCTGGTTGTCAGTCACGAGCCCGAACATCTCGAACGCAAATTTCAACATCCCGATTTGCGCAACGCGATCCATGAGGCGTTTCGCATTGCCGAGCGCCGCCTGCGCGATCTCAAGGAGCAGCGCGAGCGGCGGGTCGGACCCGTTGGCACGCAATGACGAACCCGTTCTCGCACCGATTGGCGCTCCGCATCCCTTTCCCATCGGGGAGAGAAACATCCATACTCACCGCACCGCGACGATGAACAACCGCGGGAAGCGCAGCAGTACCTTGCCGTCGAAGCGCGGCTTATAAGCGCTGACGATTTTTTCCGTATAGGCGGCGAGAAATTGCTCACGCGCGGCAGCGTCGAGCGGCGACAGGAACGGCTGCAGCGAGGAGCCCTTGAACCACTCGGTGATGGCTAAAGGCGACGCCATCACGTGGTTGTAGACGATGTGCCAGATATCGATGGCGCGGCAGACCGGCTTGAGAAGATCGTAATAGGCTTCGGGCGGCGGCAGGTCCTCGCGCGGCGCCGCCTTGATCTCGGGGTGGTCGCGCCACGGGCCGCTCTCGCCGACTTCGCGCTGGAACACGAGCCCCGGCTCGCGCGTATTATCGGGCATCTGGATCGCCAGCACGCCGCCATCCGGCATGGCCCGCAACAGCCGCCGCATGATCGTCGGATGATCCGGCAGCCATTGCATCACGGCATTGCCGAAAATGAGATCGGTGCCGGGCTCCGGCGTCCAGGTTGCGATATCGCCCTGCACGAACTTGCAGGTCGGCAGCCGGTCGTGCGCCTTGCGCAACATGTCGGGCGACGAATCGAGCCCGATCACCTGCGCCTGCGGAAAGCGCTCGAACAGAAGTTCGGTGGAATTGCCCGGGCCGCAGCCGAGATCGACCACAAGGCGCGGCTTCGCTAGCGGCACTTGCGCGAGCAGATCGCGCGGCGGCCGCGTGCGCTCATCCTCGAATTTCAGATATTGCCGGGCGCTCCAATCTTCCATCCGCTGGCCTTTTGTGTACTTGGGTTTGAGATTGCCGATACGATTCAATTATTGTCTCATTCCTAGCAGGCGGAGCGGAATATGTCCTTGCGGCAGACGTTTGTTGCGGCACTCGCTGTTGTGCTTACCGCGCATGTTGCCGGCGCAGCCCCTGCAGCGGGTGGGACCAGCCAACCCATACCCTGCGATGACATCGATAGCGTCGGCAGAGCAAAAATGTCCGCCGACGGCACGATCACGCTGCAGCTCCGCTCATTATGGCCGAATCCGATCGCCGAGACCCAGCTTGTCTATGCTCCCGACGATCCGCAATACGAGGAGATCAAACACCATCTTGGCGGCATCGCGCCTGGCGAATCCAAGCCGGTGCCGCCGTGGTGCGGATTGAATTCCGAGCCGTGACGGATTTTGCGCTGCTGACCTGAGAAACGCGCCAAGGTTCCCCTCTCGCCTTGCGGGAGAGGGTGCCCGAGCGAAGCGAGGGTGGGTAAGGGGTTTGCGCGCAGCGCATCAAGGAAACGACCCCTCACCCGGCGCGTCGCTCGCGCTTGCTCGCGACCCGCCACCCTCTCCCACAAGGGTAGAGGGAAATAAAAGTGCTACCGCGAAAACTTTTTGTATTTGATCCGTTGCGGAATGATCGACTCGATGCCCAGCCGGCGCATCTTGTCTTTCTCGTAGTCCTGGTAATTGCCTTCGAACCATTCGACATGGCTGTCGCCCTCGAAGGCGAGAATGTGGGTGGCGATGCGATCGAGAAACCAGCGATCGTGGCTGATAATGACGGCGCAGCCGGCGAAATCCTCGAGCGCCTCTTCCAGCGCGCGCAGCGTGTCGACGTCGAGATCGTTGGTGGGCTCGTCGAGCAGGAGAACGTTGGCGCCGGATTTGAGCATCTTGGCGAGATGCACCCGGTTGCGCTCGCCGCCGGACAATTGGCCGACTTTCTTTTGCTGGTCGGCGCCTTTGAAATTGAACGCCGCGCAATAGGCCCGCGAATTCACTTCGCGCTTGCCAAGCGCCAGTTGATCGAGGCCGCCGGAGATTTCTTCCCATACGCTCTTGGCGCCATCGAGCGTATCGCGCGATTGATCGACATAGCCGAGCCGCACCGATTCACCGATCTTGATGATGCCCTGATCGGGTTCTTCTTGCTCGGTGATCATAAGAAACAACGTGGTCTTGCCGGCGCCGTTCGGCCCGATGATGCCGACAATGCCGCCGGGCGGCAGCTTGAATGTGAGATCGTCGATGAGGAGATTGTCGCCGAAGCCTTTCTTGAGATGCTCGAAGTCGATGACGTTCTGGCCGAGCCGTTCCGTGACTGGAATGACGATCTGCGCAGTTTGCGTCTGCTTGTCGCCGGCTTTTTTCAGCAGCTCTTCGTAGCGTTCGTAGCGCGCTTTTGATTTCGCCTGCCGTGCCCGCGGCGAGGCGGCGATCCATTCCTGCTCGCGCGCCAGCGTGCGCTGGTGGGCTTCTTCCTCGCGGCCTTCTTGCACCAGCCGCTTCTGCTTCTGGACGAGCCATGCCGAATAATTTCCCTGATAGGGAATCCCGCGGCCGCGGTCGAGCTCGAGGATCCATCCGGTGACGTTATCGAGGAAGTAGCGGTCGTGGGTGACGATCAGAATCGCGCCGGGATAGTTGCGCAAATGACCTTCGAGCCACGACACCGACTCGGCGTCGAGATGGTTGGTCGGCTCGTCGAGAAGAAGGAGGTCGGGCTGAGCGAGAAGGAGCTGGCACAGGGCTATGCGGCGCCGTTCACCGCCGGAGAGTTTCGCGACGTCGGCATCGTCCGCCGGGCAGCGCAGCGCATCCATCGCCTGATCGACCTTGGAATCGAGATCCCAAAGCCCCTTGGCTTCGATCTCATCCTGCAGCTTGGTCATTTCGTCGGCGGTCTCGTCGGAATAATTGGTCGCGAGCTCGTTGTAACGATCGACGATCGCCTTTTGCGGGCCGACACCCTGCATGACGTTGTCGCGCACGGACTTGTCGCGATCGAGCTGCGGCTCCTGCGGCAGATAGCCGACGCGGGCGCCCGCGGCCGCCCAGGCTTCGCCAGAAAAGTCCTGGTCGAGCCCCGCCATGATGCGCAGCAGCGTCGATTTGCCGGAGCCATTGACGCCGAGCACGCCGATCTTGGCGTCGGGATAAAACGACAGATTAATGTTCTCCAAGACCTTGCGGTTGCCCGGATAGGTCTTGGACAAACCTTCCATGTGATAGATGAATTGGCGGGCCATTATTCGCTTTCGGCTGGGTGTCTTTTGCTCTCGCTTGCCGCGCCTTGGGGTAGCGCGGAAAGCGCACGTTGCTTAAGGCGCGGATTTAAGGGAAATCCGCTCTCGATGTAGCGAGGGCGGCGCGCGGCGGCAAGGCGGCGGCGCTTTTGCGGCAAAACTATCCGCCGAGGCATCTGGGGCGCGCAAAGCCCAGGCATTATTGCTTGGTAAGCCGCCAAAATCCTACCAATTTTTAATGATTTCTGCCCAAACTATGTCTCAAACGTGCGTTTGAAAATGGCATGTGCGTTTGAAGGCGGCAGCCTCGGGCAGTCCTCATCGCAATGCCATTGTACGGAGCGTTCCATGCGGCACGATCTCTTCAAAACCCTGCGCCAGGCGTGGCGTGCTTGCCTCGGCGGCGAAGGCCCCTATCGACCCGATCTGCACTACATGCGCGGTCCCGGCCCGAAATGGCATGCCAAATACGGCAGCTTGGCTCCGAAAGCCGCCCCCGCCCCGCGCGCCAAGCGCGCGGCCTAACCAGGCCGCCAAACGCGCCGCGCCTGAAGCTGCGGTCCTAAGCCGCCATTTCTCCTCGCGCTTGGGCGTGAGCCGACGTCATTGTCGTCCTGCTTGTCCTCGTGCTTGTCTTGCCGCACCGGTTATGAGACGGCTAAGCCGCGCTGCACGCGGGCGCCCAAGCCGCAAGGCGCGCCGTCGTTGACGTGAAAAATAAACTGGGCGGTAAAACGGGGCGGGAAAAAAATGGCGGTTCGTTGCGCAATCCTCGACGATTATCAGAATGTGGCGCTCAAGCTCGCCGACTGGTCCAAGGTCAAGGACGAGCTCGAGATCAAAGTATTTCACGAACATCTCGGCGGCGCTGACAAGGTCGTCGCCGCGCTGCAAGGATTTCCGATCGTCGTCGCCATGCGCGAGCGGACCGCATTCCCGAAGAAAGTCATCGACGCACTACCCGAGCTGAAGCTCCTCATCACCACCGGGATGCGCAATGCCTCGATCGACACCGACGCCGCCAAGGCGCGCGGCATCGCGGTGTGCGGCACCGGCACGTTCGGCAATCCAACCTCCGGCATCGCGATCGGGCTGATGCTCGAACTGACCCGCCATATCGGCTACGAAAACGCGCGGCTGCATTCGGGTGCAGCCTGGCAGACCACCATCGGCGTCGATCTCGAAGGCATGACGCTTGGCGTTCTCGGACTGGGTAAGCTCGGCGCCCGCACCGCGAGTATCGCCAAGGCCTTCGGCATGAAGGTCATCGCCTGGAGTCAGAATCTGACCGCCGAGAAGTGCCGTGACGCCGGCGTCGAATACGCCGCCAAGGACGATTTGTTCCGCCAGTCCGATTTCATCACCATCCATGTCGTGCTGTCGCAGCGCACGCGCGGATTAATTGGCGCCAACGAGTTCGGCCTGATGAAGCCGAGCGCGTATCTCATCAATACCTCGCGCGGGCCGATCGTCGACGAGGCGGCGCTGATCGCCGCGCTGCGCGAGCGCAAGATTGCCGGCGCCGGGCTCGATGTGTTCGACGTCGAGCCGCTGGCGCTCGATCATCCACTGCGCAAGATGGACAATGTCGTAATCACGCCGCATCTCGGTTACGTGTCCGAGCAAAATTATCGGCGCTACTTCGCCGAGGCGGTCGAAGACATTCGCGCCTTCCTCGACGGCAAGCCGGTGCGGGTTTTGACCTGAACGTCCTCTCCCGATTTTCTCGGAAAGGCGCTAACCTGAGCTCCCGGCAAGCGCCATCACGAGGGCCATCACAAGCGTCATGACGACCCGCGAACAAAATGATTTTCTCGCGCGCGCCGGTTCCGGTACGCCGATGGGAAATCTCATCCGCCGATATTGGATTCCGGCGCTGCTGTCGTCGGAGATTGCCGAGCCGGATTGCCCGCCGGTCCGGGTGAAGCTTCTGGGCGAGCGGCTGATCGCGTTCCGCGACAGCCAAGGCCGCATCGGCGTCATGGACGAATTCTGCGCCCATCGCGGCGTGTCGCTGTGGTTCGGCCGCAACGAGGACAATGGCCTTCGTTGTCCCTACCACGGCTGGAAATATGACGTTACCGGCCAATGCGTCGAAGTGCCGTCGGAGCCGGTCGAGAGCGGCTTCTGTAAGAAGATCAAACTTGCCGCTTACGACTGCATCGAGCGTGGCGATGTCATCTGGGTCTATATGGGACCGGCCGAGCGCAAGCCGCCGCCGCCGAATTTCGAATGGGCAACGCTGCCGGCGGCGCATCGTTTTGTCACCAAGCGCACGCAGGAGTGCAACTGGCTCCAAGCACTCGAGGGCGGTATCGATTCAGTGCATGTCTCCTTTCTGCACCGCCACGATTTGCGCAGCGATCCGCTGCATGTCAGCCAGGGCGCTGAATTCACACGCGAGACCGCTGCGCGCTTCGAAGTGATCGAAACCAGCGGCGGCATGGTGATCGGCGTGCGGCGCCCAGCAACGCCAGGCAAGCTTTACTGGCGGATCACGCAATGGGTCATGCCGTTTCACACCATGATCCCGCCTTATGGCGACAACGCGCTCAACGGCCATGCCTTCGTGCCGGTGGATGACGACAACTGCATGGTGTGGTGCTTCACCCATCATCCGATCCGGCCGCTTTCGGCGCGTGAACTCGACACGATGCGCAACGGCGGCGGCATTCACGTCAAGCTTTTGCCCGCCTCATTTCGGCCGGTCGTCAACAAAGACAACGACTACATGATCGATCGCGTGGCGCAGAAGCACCACAGGTCCTATAGCGGCGTCCAAGGCATCGCCATGCAGGACGCAGCGATCCAGGAAAGCTGCGGTCCCATTCAGGATCGCAGCCTGGAAAACCTGGTCTCGACCGACAACGGCGTGATCATGGCGCGGGCGCGATTGCGCAAGGCGGCGCTCTGTGTGATACGCGGCGAAGCTCCGGACGGCCTCGATCCGCAAACGCATGCGGTACGTTCCGCGGCGATCGTGCTGCCGGAGATGGCGAGTTTCTACAATGCCGCCGCCGAGGCGCTGATCGCAAGAGCAGGCGTCGCCCACGCCTCAGTTTGAATGTTCGCGAGCATACGACGTGCGCGCCGCTCACAGGGCGATGCGCGTCATCCAGTCGGTCTGCGGATAGACGATGAGTGCAGCCGCAGCGAGCGCGACGCCGTAAGGAATACCGGCGTCGTGCTGGTGCAGGCGTTCGGCCCATTGCCGGCCCACCAAGAAATCCGGCAATGGCACGGTACGAAATAGAACGATCAGCAATGTCAGCGCGCCGCCCAACAGCGATGCGTAGATAAGATAATCGAAGAGCTGGCCGAAGCCGAGCCAGAGCGCGGTGGCTGCCGCCAGCTTGGCATCGCCGCCGCCGATCCAGCCGCAGGCGAAGCAGGCGAACGCTGCCGCCAGCACCGCAGCGCCGGCGCCAATATGTGACAGCTGTTCGGCGCCGCCCATCCCGCCGAGCGCGGCGAGCAACGCGAAGCCCGCGATCAGAAGCAGCGAAACGCGATTAGCAATCCTCATGGTGAGAAAGTCGCTCGCGGCAGCGAACGCCATCACGCCTGGGAACAGCGTCAATCCGATCGCTTCGCTCAGCATGACGCCATCGTCGTGCAAAAATGAAAAGGCTCCGGAGCGCGACCGAAGCCCTCCTGCGCCGGTCAATAACGGCCGAAAGCCTATTTGAGCGCGCTGGAAAGGCTGGAGAACGCGGTCTTGAGATTGTTGCCGAGGCCTTGGATGACGGCGATGATGGCAACAGAAATGCCGGCCGCGATCAGACCGTATTCGACGGCGGTCGCGCCGGACTCGTCTTTGGCAAAACGCACGATCAGACTTTTCATAGTGTTGGTCCCTTGAAATCCATTTGGCTGTCTGAGCCGATCCAGATGGTTTACGAACCGTTTGGGTTTACAAACCGTTTGGATCAAGCCGCAAAGTATCGGCGATGAATTTCGAGGCGGTTAAGCTAACTCGACCCCAATCGGGTTTCTGCACTGTAGTTAATTTCTTATTGCGAAGCGGAAAAGCGAGGACCGGCCGGTCCGCCGAGATCCGGCGGATTCCGACTTGAGCTGCCCTAACAGACAGTTCTCTAGCGCGGCCCCGGGCAATCGAATGGAGCTATCTGTTTTCCGGAATCGGCAGCGCGGTCGTCGACTTTATCTTTTCCATGGCAAAACGCGACGTGACGTTCTTCAGCGGAACCGCCGCAATCAGGCGCTTGTAGAAGGAGTCATAGCCGGCGATATCGGCGACAGCGACGCGCAGCATGTAATCGACGTCGCCGGCCATGCGATAGAATTCCATCACTTCCGGCATCGCCGTGACAGTCTTTGCAAAGCGGTCAAGCCAATCCTGGGAATGGTCGCCGGTCTCGATGGAAACGAAAACGCTGATCGGAAGCCCGACCCGCTCTTGATCCACCAAGGCGACCCGCTTGAGAATGACGCCGTCGGCTTCAAGGCGCTGGATACGCTTCCAGCATGGTGTCGATGACAGCCCAACGCGCGCGCCGATCTCGGCGACCGAGAGCGCCGCATTCTCCTGCAGGACAGCAAGGATTTTTCTGTCTATTGCGTCCATAAGGTGGATTTTCCAAAATCGGCCGACTCTTACTTTTTAGAGAGAAAAATATTCTCAGGCAAGGTCGAGGGCCGCTTGGCCTGCTGCGGCGAGGCTGGTGAGCGATTCCCGCTGCCGCTGATAGATCCGCCCGCTGCGCCGGCCTTGTCCGCCACAAAGGCCTCGACTTCGGCGCGGGTCGGCGCGCCGGCCGAGCCGCCGATGCGGGTGCATTTTATTCCGGCCACCGCAGCGCCGAAGCGCATCGCTTCGACCTCGCTTCGGCCTTCGGCGAGCGCCATCACAAAGCCGCCGTGAAACGCATCGCCGGCGCCGAGCGTATCGACCGCTGTGATGTTGAACACCGGCAAACGATGCAGCTTGCCGCGATCCAGATAAACGATGTCGTCGGGTCCGTTGCTGACGGCAAGGAACGCATCGGTCTTGTCGGCGATGCGCAGCAAGCCCTCGCCGAGATCGGCGACACCGGTGGTCTCGCGCAGGCATTCCCACGAAAACACGACGTGTGAGGCGATGCGAAACAGCGGATCGTCCTCGAGCGTCGGGCGATCACCGTCGAGTACGACCGGCAAATTGTGTTGCCGCGCCACTTCGCAAATCGGCCGAACGAATTCCGGATAACGATTGTCCGCCAACACCGCGTCAACGCCGCTGACCGCGCGTTCCGGGTCGTGCGGCGCGGCGGTGGCGATGCGCTCGTCGCGATAGGTGACGATCGTGCGGTCGCCGCGCGCATTCATGAAGATCGCCGACAGCGCGGTCGCCAGTCCATCGATCCGTTGACAGGCCGAACAGTCGACTTCCTCCCGCGCCAATGCTTTGAGCACACGATCGCCGTTTTCATCCTCACCCGCCGGACCGCCCATCGGGCCTGCGAGCGAGGCGCGGCCGCCCAGCCGGGCAATGGCAACCGCGGCATTGGCAGCGCAGCCGCCATTAACGACGAAAAATTCCCTCGCTTGCACTTTGCCGTCCGGCTGGGGGAATTCGTCGACGCGAAAGACCTCGTCAAGCACGATGATACCGGCGCAGAGAATGCGCGGCGCACGCTCAGCGGAGGAGGACATCAGGGCCATCCTCGATGTAGCTGCGAATGATGTGGTGGGCGATCGCGACCGGCGGCGGCGTGGTCAGGCCATGCGGGTGCGCACGGTTCAGCATCAGGACCAATTCCTCGCGGTCGAACCAGCGCGCGTCTTCGAGTTCTTCACGATCAATGACGATCGTATCCGACAATGCTTCGGCGTGGCAGCCGATCATGATCGAAGACGGGAACGGCCACGGCTGTGATGCGAAATAGCTCACCCGGCCGCAAGGAATGCCTACCTCTTCCGCGACCTCGCGGCGAACCGCTTCTTCGATCGTTTCGCCAGGTTCGGTGAAACCGGCCAGGCATGACCACATGCTCGGCGCGAAGCGTTGCGAGCGGCCGAGCACGCATCGTTCGCCCGCGATCGCCAGCATAATCACGACCGGATCGGTGCGCGGAAAATGCTCCGCGTGGCAGGACGGACAATCGCGCCGCCAGCCGCCCTGGGTCAGTGCGGTGGCTGCGCCGCAATTCGGGCAGAAGCGGTGGCGGACATGCCAGCCGAGCAGCGCCTTCGCCTCGGCCAGCGGCGGCAGATGGTCCGCGGCGACCATGCCTTGGACTGCAATCGAGCGAAGATCGGTGACTTTAAGATCGTTGCGCGCCTTCAACCGCTCGACTGCATCCTGGTCGATACCAAAACCGAACCGCGGCGCAGCATCGGCAAGCCCGAGGAATACGACTTCGCGAACCGCGCCGAGCGCGCTCGCCTCAATTTGCGAAAATAGCGGCTCGCATAATTCGTTATTGGACTTGAGCACAACCAGTTCGCCACCGATCACGTAAGATCCGGCTTGCGCGTGTTCGCAACACCGTTTCAGCGCGACATCGTCACCACGGATGCCCGCGGCGCGGTCGAGCCGGCTGGCGGTGTAGCCGAGCGCAGGCTGCGGGCCTAGTGTCCCGATTCCGAAGTTCGTCACCATTTACGGCCCGCTCGTTCGAACTTCGGAATCGATAAGGACACTAGCAAGCCTATCCTCGTAGTGCCGCTTTTGAACCCGAAGTTCGCATCGGCAGGCTCGGTAAACTCGTGCGAACTTCGGGTTCGCGGCACTGGATCGGGACGAGGTGCCACGATCACGAAGGAGATGTTTCAAGCCGCATTACTCGGCCGCTTCATGCAATGGTCGCGGATAAATTGCGTCGTATAATTCAGGCCGCTGCCACTGCGGGCCAAGCACGCCCTGCTTGGCGCCGCATGCCGCCGACGAGCCGACCTCGTCGCGTGAGGCGCGCAGCTGGCGCACTCGGTCCAGGCTGACATCGACAATGCTCAGCCCTGCCGCCGTGCTCTCGAACATGATTTCCTCCGGCGCTGCCACCATCGCAAGTCCGCGTTGCGAGTGATCGAACAGGTTCTGCGTGGTGACGACGATCGCCAGATTTTCGATCGCGCGCGCCCAGATCAGCGTGCGCCAAGTCGCCCACAGCCGGTTTTTATCGATCCCGGCCGGCATGAAGATGAGTTCAGCGCCGCGTAGCGCCAGAGCGCGCGTGACTTCCGGCATATAGACCTCGCTGCACATGGCAAGGCTCACCTTGCCGTACGCGGTGTCGAAGACCGGGAAGTCGTTGCCGGCGACGTATTGGAATTCCCACGACCGGCCACCGGTATAGATCCACGGTCCGTTCGGATGCGTACGCCGATACCGCGCCGGCGCCCGTCCGTCGGGATAGACCATAACGATCAGGTTGTGGGCGGTCGCTGCCTTCACGTCGATTGGCTCGATGGTGCCGAAGACCGCATGCACGCCGTGCTTGGCGGCGCTTTCCGCAAGCGCCGCCGTTGGATCGAACGTCGCCGGCATGCGCCACGGACCGGGATAGGTTTCCGGGAAGCAGATAAAGTTCGCCCCCTCTCCCGCCGCCCGCTCGATCCACCGCACTGCATCGCTGAGATTACGCTCGGCTTCGCCGGGCGGATGCGAAATCGGCTGCACAACGGCGATGCGGAAGGTCATTGGCGTCTCCTTAAGCCTGGCCAACGGCTTGCGCCGAATTGAAGCCGCGCAGCCTCGCAAGGTCAAGGCGCGCACCTTGCTGTGCGGGCAGCGCGCTACGAAACACGAGAGAAGGAAAATTCGAGTACGCGGTCGGGAGAACCCGATGCTCAGTAATAAAACACGTCGTAAACGACCTCGACGACTTCGCCGCTCGTGAGATCGATCAGGAGCAGGTCCGGCCCATAGCGCACCCATTGATAGTCGGGCGGCGGCGGCGGCAAGCCGAGCAGGTCCCAATCGGTGTACCAATAATCGCGCACTAGGAAGACCGGCGGCAGGAACGCCCCGATTTCCCAGCGCCGATAGCCCCAACCTGGCGGATAGACAAACGGTGCACTCCGGACGCGCTCGAACGAGCGGCCGCGATAAAAGAACTGCGCCCCGCCGGGACGGCCAAATTCCGCCCGCGGATGCGGCTCACCCGGGCGGACAAACTCAGCGCCCGGATGCGGCTCACCGGGGTGGACAAACTCCGGATGCGGTCCGCCCGGACGCACGATTTCGGCTCCCGATGGCGGCATGCCGGGATGGATGCCCTCGCCTCCTGGATGCGGACCGGGAGTGATGATCTGCGCTCCCGGCGGCGCGCCGGCGTTCGGCCCGCGCGGCGCAACAAACGGCTTGGGCGGCGGACCACCTCCTGGATGCTGCTGTGGCGGCGGACGCCCGCTGCCACGATGGTCCTCATCGTGCTGGGCCGTAGCCGAGCCGGGCAGAGCTAGCGCCATGATGGCCGCCAGGACTGCAGCTAACATCGTTTCCAAGATCGCACCGGCACCAGGCGCGCCCAATCTTGCGGACAAAATCGTGATCCTCTGCGGAAGAATCGTAAGCCTGGCCCAAGGTATCAAATCGGCGCGCTAGGGGAAATTGGGCAAGCTTGCTTTCCCGCCCGCCGCGGCCGATATAGGGCATGGGAGGTTGGCGGTGGACGAGCCACTCGCCAACCGGGTCAGGTCCGGAAGGAAGCAGCCCTAACGAGCGCGGTTCGGGTCGCTCGTCAGCCTCCCACCTATTCCTTTCGAATCCACGCTACTGCGCCCTCAGGGCGGCGAAACGCAATCGCAGCAGCCCGGATTGAGCCTAAGCGAAATCCGGCAACGGCCGAGAGGCTCATGCGCCGCTCCCCGGGTTTCGTTTCGCCCAATCTGGACTACATTTCTAACCTCAAGATCGCGTATCAAGCAGATCATGAGTGAGACGACGACATCCGCCTACCGCGTTCTGGCGCGCAAATACCGGCCGGCGACATTTGACGACCTGATTGGTCAGGGCGCCATGGTGCGCACCGTCTCGAACGCGTTCGAGGCCGGGCGGATTCCTCAGGCGTGGATTCTCACCGGCGTCCGCGGCGTCGGTAAAACGACGACGGCGCGTATCCTCGCCCGCGCGCTCAATTACCAATTGCCGGACGGTTCGATCACGGCACCGACGGTTAAAATGCTGGTGCTGGGCGTCCATTGCGAGGCCATCATGGAAAGCCGCCATCTCGACGTCATCGAGATGGATGCCGCCTCGCACAACAGCGTCGATGATGTACGCCAGATCAACGACGCGATCCGTTATGCGCCGGTCTCGGCGCGCTACAAGGTCTATATTCTCGACGAAGTGCACATGCTGTCCGGCGCCGCCTTCAATGCATTGCTCAAGACTCTGGAAGAGCCGCCGCCGCACGCCAAATTTATTTTCGCCACTACAGAAATCCGAAAAGTTCCGATCACGGTCCTATCGCGTTGCCAGCGTTTCGATCTGCGCCGCGTCGACGCCGCGCGTCTGGTCGAACATCTGCAAACCATCGCTGCTAAGGAGACCATCAAAGCGGAGCTGGAGGCGTTGGCGCTGATCGCCCGTGCAGCGGAAGGTTCGGTGCGCGATGCGCTCTCGCTCTTCGATCAGACGATCGCACATGCCGGAGCGCAGTCCGGCGCCGCCACGGCAGGACCGGTGCGGGCCGAAGATGTGCGGCAGATGCTTGGGCTCGCCGACCGCACGCGCATTATCGAATTGTTCGATGCGCTGATGCGCGCCGACGTCGCCGCGGCGATCAAAGAATTGCGCGACCAATACGATTCCGGCGCCGATCCGGCCATGGTGCTCGGCGATCTGGCCGAATTCACCCACTTTGTCACGCGGGTGAAGATCGTACCGGCATTGGCCGATGATGTCGCGCTGACCGAGGCCGAACGCATACGCGGCCGTGCCTTTGCCGCCAAACTCTCGATGCGCGTTTTGGCGCGTACCTGGCAGATGCTGCTCAAAGGCATCGCCGAAGTCGAAGCCGCCGGCCGGCCGGTCGATGCTGCGGAGATGGTTTTGGTCCGCATCGCCTATGCCGCGGATTTGCCGACGCCAGATGAAGTAATTCGTTCGCTCGACCAGACGCGGCGCGCTGACGGTGCCGGCGGCCTAGCTGGCGCAGCGCAGTTGGCAAAGCAGATGTCTGCGGACCAGCCGCGATCGGATCAAGCGCGCCCAGATATCACGGCGCGAGGATCTCGCGCGGCGCCGCTCGTTTCGGCGACGCCAATGAGCGTATCCGCTCCAGCGCCGGTCAGTGCACCGACTGCCGATGCCGCCGACGTCCGGGCGGTAAAAAGTTTCGATGATCTGATTGCGCTCGCGGCCGAGAAGCGCGACCTTTCGATCAAGAGCGCGCTCGAACGCGACGTGCGGCTCGTCCGGTTCGAGGACGGCAAGATCGAGCTCGCGCTTGAAGGCGGCGCACGCAAGACCCTGATCGGGGAGCTTTCGAAGAAGCTCACCGAGTGGACCGGCCGCCGTTGGATGGTTGCAGTATCGGCTGAAGCCGGCTCGCTCTCGATCCGCGCTCAAGCGGAAATGCGCAAGACCGAACTCAAGGACGGCGTGCGCAGCGATCCTCTGGTGCAGGCGGTGCTAGAGCGCTTTCCGGGCGCCGAAATAGTCGAGGTCCGTCCGCCGGCAGGACCGGCGGCTGAACCCGCAAACGAAACGCCAGCCAGCCCACAACTCGACAGTGAGGCTGCGGAGGATGATACATTGTGAGGCGTCCGTCGGAGCTGCCGCGAGTTCAGCTTGACGCGATGAACCTGAGAAGCGGGAATTACGATGGCTGATTTTCTTGGCTTGATGAAACAAGCCACCGAATTGAAATCAAAAATGGAGGCGATGCAGGCCGAGCTAGAGCGGCTCGAAATCGAAGGGGTTGCCGGCGGCGGCCTTGTCGCCATAACGGTTTCCGGAAAGGGCGATGTGCGCGGCGTCCATATCGACGACTCGCTTCTCAAACCCGATCAGAAGGAAATTCTCGAGGATCTCATTGTTGCGGCGCATGCGGATGCGCGCCGCAAGCTCGAGGCCACGCTCCAGGAAAAGATGCAGGCCCTTACCGGCGGTCTGCCGCTGCCGCCGGGGCTAAAGCTGTTTTGATGCCCACCATTTCCGCCGGTCCCGAAATCGAGCGCTTGATTCAGTTGCTTGCCCGCCTGCCGGGACTTGGGCCGCGTTCGGCGCGGCGCGCCGCCTTATTCCTGATCAAGAAACGGGAACTGCTCATGGCGCCGCTCGCCGCAGCATTGCAGACCGCAATCGAGAAAATCGCGGTGTGCCGCATCTGCGGCAATATCGATACGCAGAATCCCTGTACGCTCTGCACCGATCCAAGGCGTGACGATTCGGTGATCGTGGTGGTCGCCGATGTTGCCGATCTGTGGGCGCTCGAGCGCGCGCATGCCATCAACGCCCGCTATCACGTGCTGGGCGGGATCTTATCACCGCTCGATGGCATCGGGCCGGATGACCTTTCGATTGCTGCGCTCATCAAGCGGGCGAGCGATCCAGCCGTCAAGGAAGTCATTCTCGCGCTCAGTGCGACTGTCGAGGGCCAGAGCACCGCTCATTACATTACCGACCTCCTGCACGACGCCGATGTGAGGGTGACGCGGCTTGCCCATGGCGTGCCGGTCGGCGGCGAACTCGATTATCTCGATGAGGGCACGTTGGCGGCAGCAATCCGAAGCCGGACCCCGTTCTAGCCAAACCGGCTGGCGCGAGAGTGGTATCTGTGCGTGCCTGCAATTTAGTCAGAAGCCGCCTGCGATCGCACCAGCGGATAGACCGAAATGCCGGTAATGACAGTGCCGATTTCCACGATGCGACGTTGTGGGGCAGCTCCCATTTGCCGATTTTCGCTTCGGGCGCCCGCGTTGCCTCACTTGACCCCCACTTGGCCCCATTTGGCCCCACTTGGCCCACCCTTTGCATGACAATGGTTGGCGGTCTCGGTGTCACCAAGCGTGGTGAATTGAGATTGCTGGAGCCCCGGAATTCCCGGCACCGGGGCTCTATTCTTTTGTGGTCTCACCTCCCCGCCTCGCGACTGTGCTAAAGAACCGTGCCTACACCACGGGGGCATCACCGAATTAGTGGCGCAGTCTCAGTTCGGGCAAGGCGAAGTTCGTGTCGATCCGATTGGCTTCGAATTGTGGCTGCATAAATGAGTATTGACGGTCCGCCGCCGACATGAACGACGACATTCCTTTCGACAAGAGTTTCAGCCTCGAGCCCGATCAGGTCCAAGAAGTGGCGCCCGGCGTGCGCGCGATCGTGGCCGATAATCCGGGCTCGTTCACGTTCAAAGGTACGATCAGCTACATCGTCGGGCACGGCCAAGTGGCGATTATCGATCCCGGCCCCGACGATGTGGCGCATGTCGCGGCGCTGCTTGATGCAGTGCGTGACGAAACCGTCACTCATATCTTTGTTACTCACACCCACCGCGATCACTCGCCTGCCGCGGCTAAAATCAAGGACGCGACCGGCGCCAAAGTATTGGCGCAGGGGCCGCACAAGCCGGCGCGGCCGCTGCATGCCGGCGAAATCCGCAGGCTCGATGCCTCCGTCGACCTCGATTTTCGTCCCGACATTACGCTCGCTGACGGCGAGATCGTGAACGGCAAAGGCTGGACGCTGCAAGCGGTGGCAACGCCCGGGCACACCGCCAATCACATGGCGTATGCTTTTAAGGAAGCCGATCTGCTGTTCGCCGGCGACCACGTGATGGCATGGTCGACCACTATCGTGGCGCCGCCCGACGGCGCGATGAGCGACTATATGGCCTCTCTGCAAAAACTCGCCGAACGTAGTGAGCCGCTCTACTTGTCGGGGCACGGCGCACCGGTTCGCGATGCGCCGCGTTACGTCCAATATCTGATCCGCCATCGCCAAGCGCGCGAGGCGTCGATCTTGCACCGGCTCGGCAAAGGGGCGGCCGACATCCCGACTATTGTCAGAGCGGTCTATATAGGGCTCGATCCGCGGCTCGTTGGCGCCGCCGCACTCTCGGTACTGGCGCATCTGGAAGAGCTTGTCGCGCGCGGCGCCGTCGTCACCGAAGGACCGGCCTCGATCGGCGGAATTTATCGCTTGGCCTGATTGGCCTTGCCTGCGGGCTTCGGCGGCGGCGCTGATTTTTTCTGGGGCGGCGGGGTAGAGAGCACGTCGTCGATGTCCTCGATCAAGCTGCGCACCCGCTTGGCATTGGTGCCGAGGTCGTGGCGGCCGTAACGCGACGCCGAACGCACATCGATCCGGGCGCCATCGATCGTCGGCCGGACCCGCACCACGACGTCATCGCGGAATCCGAGAATCGGCGTGCGCGCCACCGCCTCGATAATGCCATCGCGTACCGCGCTTGGTTGCACCGTGCGGGCGTCGATCACCCGCGGCAATGGGCCCTGCGGCGGACGCGCATCGACCACACGCCATTTGCGTTTTGCGATCACCTTCATGGCGGCGGCAAAGGCATCCTGCGGGGTCGCAGTGGTGTCGTCCGGCTCAATGTCGGAATACGCGGCGTGCTGCTGCTCGGCTGTGTAAAGGCCGGCATAAGTCACCGGATTGGCATCGCGGGGCCGCAATCGCGCGATGGCGTCGAATTGCGGCGGATCAATGGGATCGGTGGTGATGTCATATATCGCCGGCAGTCGCGACGCCTTGATGCCGAGATAGACTGGGTAGGCAATAAGCGCAGCTCCGATGAGCAGCGCCGTCACCGCTTGGCGCCCACCGCCAATACCTTGCCGCCAGATAACGATGCCCGCGGCAAAGGCGAGCAAGATCGCGAGGCAAGCCAATACCAAAGCGCCGGCGAGCGTCGAAAGCGCCGGTACAATCTCAAGCGCGCCGGAGCGTACAATAATGACAGCGATGAGAGTCGCCGCGAGCGAAAATAGCGCGATGCGGCGTGCCCAGATGGCAAGCCGCGAAATCGATGTCTCCGTGAACAGTTGTCGTCGCATTCAGACCGTTTTCGTCAATGCGTGCCCGCGTCCTGCCAAAACGGTCAATCGGACCGCCACAGCCATTATATTTGCCGGCGCAACCTTCGTCTTTGCTTAAAGCGCAAGCCGGTGACGGCGCGCATCAGTCATCGAGAAGAGTGTCGACCTCGACCTGAATGCTTTCGCCGGGCGTACAGCGGTGGCCGGCGCCTGCCGCTAACAGTGCGCGTGCTTGTTCGGCGGTCTCGGCTTCGACGCACCATTCTTCAAGCCGCGTGACCAGCATCCTGGCGTGGAATAGCCTGGGTTTCGTCTCGGGGACGGCCTGGTCGCGGACGACCTGGGGCGCGGTTCTGGGGGCGCGCAATAATGCGCTTCTTGCCGGCATGGTTGTTGCGTCCGAATCAGCGGAACGCACGATTTTAGCCGCTTACCAGAAGCGAACAAAGAAGAAACACCGAAACCGAAGTTCCCTTGTGGAACGTGAGTTCCCCAAATATCGTTGAGTCAGGGTTCCTCAAGTGTGGAGTATGGTCGTGGCCCCGCGCGCGTATTGGAAAGGCTACCTCAAGCTGTCGCTTGTCTCCTGCCCTATTGCATTGTTTCCGGCGAGCTCCGAGCGGGAAAAGATCAGCTTCCATCAGGTCAACAAAGAGACTGGTAATCGCATCCGCTACAAGAAAATTGACGCCGAAACTGGCGATGAGGTGGATAACGCCGACATCGTAAAAGGCTATGAGGTGGCAAAGGGCGAATATATCGAGCTTGAACCAGAGGAGCTTGAGGCGGTCGCCATCGAAAGCAAGCGCATCATCGACATCGAGGAGTTTGTGCCGCGCCAGGAGATCGACGAACTCTATCTGCGTGATCCTTATTATATCGTGCCCGACGGCGAGGTCGGTCAGCAAGCTTTCGCGGTCATTCGCGAGGCCATTCGCAAAGAGGGGATGGTAGCGCTGGGCAAGGTCGTATTCACTTCCCGTGAACACGTCATCGCACTCGAGGCGCGCGGCAAAGGAATGTTGGGCATCACGCTGCGCTATCCTTACGAAGTGCGCAACGAAGAGGAATATTTCGACACGATCGAGGACGAGAAGATTCCCAAGGACATGATTGATCTCGCCGTTCATATTGTCGAGACCAAGATCGGACACTTCAAGCCGCAACAATTCAAGGACCAGTACGAGGACGCGCTGAAGGACTTGCTGCGGCGTAAGCAAAAGGGCGAGAAGATCGAGCGGCCGAAGGAGCGTGCGCCGTCCAACGTTATCAATCTCATGGACGCGCTGCGGCAGAGCGTCAAAACCGGCGGAGGCGCCCGCCGCGCCTCGTCGCGATCAACCCCATCGCGACCAAATGCGCGCACGGCCAGGAAGCCGGCGCGCGCGCATGCCCGGCATAAGAAGGCCGGCTGATGCCTGGCAAGCGGGTGCAATTCGACGAGGAGACCTGGCGACAGATCGATCTTCTCGGCCGCGATCAGATGAAGAACTTTCAGGAACTCGCCGACGAGGCTTTTCGCGATCTTCTGAAAAAACATGGCCTGCCGGTAGACTTGAAAGACGCGCTTCGGCGCAGCGCCGGCGTGTCCGCGACAATTCATCGTTTCGCAACAAAGAAAACTGGCAAGTCGCGGCGCAAATAGCCGCTTTATTATTTCGCGATCGCCCGAAAAAGATCATGCTTAAACCCGTCGCCAGATCACAAGCCAAGAAGCTTCTTGGCATTGCCACCGGCTAACGCTGCCACCGTCGCCGCGTCGAAATCCCCGACCGCCGCGATATGGCCCAGCGGATCGTACTCCGCCATGTCATAGGGATAATCGGTTCCAAGCAGAACGTGATCGGCGCCGAATGTGGATACCAGCGCGGCGAGTTGGTGCGGCGTGAAAACGACGGTATCGACGTAAATGCGCTTGAGATAAGTGGTCGGCGGCTGCGGCAGCGCGCCATGGCTATCGGAGCGCGCACCCCAGGCGTGATCGATGCGTCCGGGATAAGCGCCCAGATATCCGCCACCATGGACGGCAAGAACTTTGAGCCGGGGGTGACGTTCGAAGACGCCGTCAAAGATCAGATAATGCAGCGCAATCGTCGTCTCCAGCGGATTTCCAACGACATTATTGAAATAAAACCGCGTCAGCCGCGAGGCTTCGGTGAAACCGTTGGGATGGATCATCACCAGCGCGCCGAGTTCTTCCGCTCTTTTCCAGAACGGTGCAAATGCTGGGTCGGACAATTCTTTGCCGGCAATGTTGGTCAGAATCTCTACGCCGGTGAAGCCGAGTTGCTTGACGCAGCGCTCGAGTTCGCGCGCCGCTTCCGTTCCATCCGTCATCGGCACCGCGCCGAACCCCTTGAGACGGTCAGGCTTGACCGCGCAGAATTCGGCAATCCCATCATTGACGATATGCATCGCCTTGACCGCGATATCGAGCGGCACCGTGTAGTAGCACTGCGGCGGCGGCGGCGCGATGATCTGCACATCGATACCCATGGCGTCGAGGTCAGCCAACCTGTGATCATGTCCGATCCGGGCGCGAATGTCGGCCTCCTGTTTCTGACTGAGTGCCTTGGTTTCGGCGTTGGCAAAATGCGCGAGCGGGATGGTGGCCCAATCGAGATAGGGCTCGACGAATTTTGCTGCGGCCGGCACGGCGACATGGGAATGAATGTCGATCGTTATGCTATCGGGCCGCAGCTCGCGCCCGGGCCGACCATGGCGCCGCGCGGCAGTCGGGGCATATTTGTTCCATTGTCCAGACATAACTGTTCCTCTTTGACCTCGCCGCGCCGGGCGCGCAAGGAATTGGTTGAGCGTTGACTTGAAGGTTGGATCTAGCGCTGTGGCCCGCAAAGCGTGACTTCGCGCTCGGCACGAAACACGTTGCTGTAGAGGTTTGCCACCCACTGCCGCCCGCTTGACGTCAGGTTGAGATAGCGGATTGCGCTTTGAATGTGCGGCGACACGCTATTCCAATAAAACTGCGGATAAAGCTCGGTAAGATCGGCCGGTGAGGTATAGCCAAGCTGCTTGTTCATGCCGACCTCCTCGAACTCGTAGTACAGCGCATTGGCTTTACGCAGATAGTGCGGATCGCCAAGCTGCCCGATAAGATCGGCCGCGCGCATTAACTGGCCCTCTTCGTTGTCTCCGTCGGCGGCGAAGTGCGATGGAAAGCGCGTAAATTCGATGGCGTTGGCGATCCTTTCCGCATCGAGCTGCTTTCCCTTGCCGACGCGATCCAGAACGAACAGCTTTGATCGCTCGACATGGTGGGGCAGCAGCGCGGCGTCGGAAGAGCCGCGCGGTAGTTTGACCTTGTTGCCTTTGCCGTCGATCACGTAGCCATCTTCGTCATCGCCGCTGAGAATGCCGCGGACATAGCCGATGTCGTGCAACAAGCAGGCGACGAGGAGGTGCGCGAAATCACTGGCATATGTCGGCCGCAGCAAGGCGCGGCCTTTCATGATGTCGTAGCCGACCAGCGTCACCAGCATCGTATGCTCGACATTGTGGTAAAGCGCGTCGCTGTTGCCGATGCATTCAAGGGCTATGCGTGCGATTGACGGGATCAGCTCGGCCAAATGCGCATGGGTCGAACCAAAATTGCGGTTCAAATGCTCGGCAAGGAAGGACCCCAAGGCCTCCGCTGACAATTCTGGTACGGTGATCAAGGAATACCCCTCTACGCCTATCGATGCCATCGTGACGACGAGTCCGACAATTTGCAATATCGACTGGGCGGCTAATCCGGACCAAAGCCTGGCACTTTGGGCAACAACTCGACGGGATCAAAAGATCCCAAGATGCTGGCGCAAATCAACGCCGTCGCTCTTGAGCGCGGCGGCGGTTGAAACCACGGCGACGCGGCCGCTGTTGAGAATGACGATGTCGTCGGCGATATCGAACACCAGTTTCGGGTTCTGCTCGACAAGCACGATGGAGAGCCCGCTTTCCTTGAGCTTGCGGATCGTCGCCATCACCTCCGCGACGATTTGCGGTGCGAGCCCTTCCGATGGCTCATCCATCAGCAAGACCCGCGGATTTGACATCAGTGCACGGCCAATGGCGAGCATTTGTTGCTCACCGCCGGACAGATAGGCAGCCATCTGGCCGCGCCTTTCGGCAAGCCGCGGAAACATGGCAAAGACGGTGTCGGCAGTCCATGGTGCATGCGCCGCGCCGGCGAAGCCTTTGCGCGCGGCAACCATCAGATTTTCGCGCACGGTCAGGCTCTTAAAAACACGGCGGCCCTGCGGCACCAGGGCTACGCCGTGTGCGGCGATCACCTCAGGGGGCATGCGTGTCACCGGCTTGCCGAAGACTTCAACGCTGCCGGTACGCGGTGGCAAGAGACCGACGCTGACGTTCATGCAGGTCGACTTACCGGCACCGTTGCGGCCAAGTAAGCCGAGCAGCCGTCCCGCACCAAGCTCAAACGCGACCTTCTGCAGCACATGGCTGTCGCCGTAATAGGCGTCGACGCCGCTGAGACGAAGCGCGCTATTCGCCAAGATATACCTCCCGGGTGCGCGGATCGGCGACCACCTCGGCGCGCGTGCCTTCGACGATCACTTCGCCAAAATGCAGAAGCGTTATCCGATCGGCAAGATCGAGCGCCACATCCATGTCGTGCTCGATCATGACGATGGTGACCTCGCGCGGAATGGCGATAAGGAGCTTGCGCACGTCTTGTCTCTCGTCGATGGAGAGGCCGGCGAACGGCTCGTCAAGCAAAACAAGCTTTGGATTTTGCGCGAGCGCCATGGCAATTTCGACGCGTCGCCGCTCGCCATATGAGGTTTCCGCCAGCGGCCGCTCGGCAATGGCTTCGAGGCCGACGCGCTTGAGCGCGTCGCGCGCCTGCATGGCGAGATGGCTTTGCCGATTAAGCGCAACGATTGGGTTCCATCGCACGGCTGAGAGGCCGAGCAAAGCTAGCGTGACGTTATGCTGGATCGTATCGCGAGCGAACAGGGTGATGATCTGGTAAGTGCGCGCCATTCCCAGATGCGTGCGTTTGCGGCTCGGCATCCGCGTGATATCGCGGCCAAACAAGCTTACCGAACCGGCATCCGGCGCCAGCTCGCCGGTGATCAAATTGAATAGAGTGGTTTTACCGGCGCCATTCGGGCCGATGATCAACCGGCGCTCGCCCTGCTCGACATCGAGATTGACATTGCGGGTGACCCGCAGCCCGCCGAATGATTTGCTCAGTTTGTCGATTGCGAGAGCGCTCATTGCCGCGGCTCCGCGGCAATCGCTGCACTCGTCTTGCGACGACCTCTGGCCTGCCAAAACGAGCGGGTCATCCGCGCCGCGCCAGGCACCAGTCCTTCCGGCATGAACACGACGATCGCAACAAAAATTGCGCCCAGCATGAAATTCCAGCGTTCGACATAGGCGCTGACGACGTTTTTGACGATAACAACAAGCGCTGCCCCAACTACCGGGCCGAGCAGGGTTCCGGCGCCGCCGGAAATCACCATCAGCAAGCCTTCGGCCGAAGCGGTAAGCGCCAGTGCCTGAGGGCTGATAAATTGGTTGTAATAGACGAACAGGATACCCGCGACTGCGCTCAAAAGGCCGGAGAACATGCAAGCCCAAAATCTGATTAACCAGACATGATAACCAAGGGCGTTCATCCGCCGCGGCTGATCGCGGGTGCCGCACAGCGCTGCGCCGAACGGCGACCGGACGAAGATCCCCGCCGCCGCGATGGCGATGAGAAACACAATCAACGTCGCAACGTAAAATGCGCGCGCGTTACCGAGCGCGATGCCGAACGGCGCCGGTCGCGTTGCCACGGTGATCCCGTTATCGCCGTTGGTGAGGCTGATCCAGCGATAGGCCAAGCCCCAGATGATCTCACCGAGCGCAAGCGTAATCATGATGAAGGTGATGCCGGCCGCCCGCAGCGACAGCGCGGCGAAGCCTGCCGTCGCGACCAGGGTCGCCGCCAGCGCCGCGATGATCGCCAGCGCGTGACCGTGCCCGGCAATGAGCAGATAGGCGACTACATAGGCGGCAATACCGAACAATCCGGCATGGCCGAGCGAGACCAATCCGGCATAACCAACCAGAATATTGAGCCCGAGCGCGAATATCGCATAGAGCAGAATCTGGCTCGCGATATTCACGTAATACACTTCTTTGATCGCGTACGGCACCGCCGCCAAGCCAATGATCGCGATTGCGACAGCAACTCTCCGCGCGATAATTAAATTCGTCACAGAATCTGGCCTCCGAACAGACCCTGCGGCCGCAACACCAAAACCAGCACCATCGGCAGAAACAGGATGAAATAAGCGAGCTCAGGCAAAAGCGCCTGGCCGAAATTGTAGATGAAGCCGATCATAATGCTGCCGACGAACGAACCGAGCAGGCTGCCGGTGCCACCGAGGATGACGACGACCAGCGCGAGCGGCAGCATGTCCTGGTCGATCCCGGGATAGACCGAGAGAATCGGTCCGCCGATCAGACCGGCGAAGCCGGCAAGTCCGGCACCGAGCGCAAATACGACCGTGAATAATTGCGATACCCGGATGCCGACGACCCGCGCCATCTGCGGATCGTCGACGCCGGCTCGGATCATGGCGCCAAGCCGCGTTCGATCCAGCAT
>Ga0193751_1000197_pt1 | contig 53361 bp, 47 predicted proteins | sample L1c2metaG_FD_143050 | JGI IMG/M metagenome (GOLD analysis project Ga0193751, IMG submission 143050) | Soil microbial communities from a riparian zone of the East river system, Colorado, United States - L1c2 | ecosystem: Environmental > Terrestrial > Soil > Riparian zone | place: USA: East River...
AGTGCGATGGCCGCGTTCGCGTAGTGGACTGCGGGGGTGTCCGGAGAAAGCTCGAACTTGGCCAGAAGCGAATCGACCATGTTCTCTTTTCCTTCGAGCAAATAAGTTAAGAGGATTTTATATTGAATGAGTTGGGTCGCTTCGCCCTGCAGCTCAGACGCGTTGCTCGAAAGTAATTCCTGAAAGCGATTGCGTGCCTCAGCCCAATCCTTTTTTAGAAACGGAATCTCGGCCAAATTGAAACGCGCGTTCCAAAATTTCGAATCGATTCGCAACGCTTCGCGCAGCGCGGCTTCGGCTTTGTCGTAGATTCCTTGGCGCATCATGATTACGCCGCGCAAGTTTTGCGATTCGGCGAGGTCCGGCTGACGCGCGTCAATCGCGTCGAGTTCTTTCAGTGCGTCCGGAAAATTATTCCCGTCGAACGCTCGAAAGGCTTTGTCATACATTGCTTCGAGTTCCGCTTTCGAAGGGGCAACGTTGTCCGCTGCCAAGGAACCGAGCACCAACACTGCGACCGCCGCAATTTTGCGAATCTTCATGGCCTCTTGGGATGAAACCCTTTTGCGGGGTTGATTACAAGGCCTAAATTTTTGACCTGGAAGAGGAGGATTCTCCCGGTCGCAGGGGGCAGCAGGAATTAAGCCCGCTTAGGCGTTGAGATTTGCGACGATCCGCAAGCCTTCCAGCGTCAAATTCGGATGCACCGCGTCGATCTCGCCCAGACGCGCTGCGATCAAATCCGCGTATCCGCCGGTCGCGATCACGTGCACTTTTTTCCTGGGAAAACGCTCGGCCTTGATTCGGTTGATGATCTCGCGCACCAAACCGCGATAGCCGATGACCGCGCCGGAGCGCATCGCCTCGATTGTCGATCTTCCAACCGTCGAGCGCGGTTCCTTCAGCGAAAGTTTTGGCAACAGCGCCGTCCGCTGATAAAGAAAATTTGTCATCGACTCCAATCCCGGCGCAATCACACCGCCGATGTATTTTCGTTGCGCCGAAACAATGTCGAATGTGACCGCCGTCCCAAAATCAACGACAATGGCGGGACATCCATAAAGCGCGGCGACCGCTGCTGCATTCGCCAGCCGATCCGCCCCAATTGTTTTCGGATTTGGATAATCGATTCCAACGCCAAGCTCGACCCGCGGCGTTAACCATAAAACCCTTGATCGCTTCGCCGCTTTCCGGACTACTCCGTTTTTCTTCGGCACGACCGAGCAAACAACGAAGATGTCGATCTTACGTCGTCTCACAAACCGTTGCAGCGTGGCAGCCGTGAGGTTTGCGGTGGGAATGCGGATCGGTTTCAAAATTCGCCGCCGGGTCGCGAAGGCGAGTTTTGTAAACGAGTTGCTGATGTCGATCAGCAAGTAATTTGTCGCGCCCACGAAATGCGACTTCACTGCGAAGACGCACCGAGGTCAAGTAGCGAACTTGCGACGTAATCCCCGACCGCGTAGCCTCGTCGCGTGCGAAAGTTGGTCCATCGTCCACGACGGTTGCGGCGGTCTCCAGCTATAAGAAATCTCGTTCGCGAAATCAATCTCACCGCGCACGATTTCGTGTTGCCCCTCTTCGTCAACGAAAAGATCGACAAACGACGTCCAATCGCGAGCATGCCGGGCGTCTTTCAGCTTCCACCTGGCGAAATCGTCGATGAAGCGCGACAGGCGCAAGACGCCGGACTCCAAGCCGTTCTCCTTTTTGGGATTCCGGAAAAAAAGGATGAACATGCGAGCGGCGCTTATGCCGAAAACGGCGTCGTGCAAAAAGCGTTGCGCGCGATTAAGGAAAAATGTCCGGACGTGGTCGCGATCACCGATGTTTGTCTTTGCGAATACATGAGCCATGGCCATTGCGGCGTGACTCGCATCGACGGCGACCATTTCCATGTGCTGAACGATCAGACTGTCGATCTTTTGGTGAAAACGGCGCTTTCTCACGCCCAGGCCGGCGCAGATATGGTCGCGCCCAGCGACATGATGGATGGCCGGATCGGCGCAATTCGCGAAGCGCTCGATATGAACGGCTTTGCTGAAACTGGAATTATGAGTTATGCGGCGAAGTTCGCTTCTGTTTTTTACGGTCCGTTTCGCGAAGCCGCCGAAAGTCCGCCCCAATTTGGAGACCGCCGCTCCTATCAAATGGATTCGGCAAACGCCGACGAAGCGTTGCGCGAGGTCGGCCTCGATATCGACGAAGGCGCGGACATCGTGATGATCAAACCGGCGTTACCGTACATCGACATTGTCTGGCGCGTGCGCGAACGCTTTCGCAAGCCGACTGCGGTTTACCACGTCAGCGGTGAATACGCGATGATCAAGGCGGCAGCCGAAAAAGGCATCGTGGAGGAACGCGCCGCCGCGCTTGAGATTATGACTTCGTTGAAGCGCGCCGGGGCAGACATCATTGTGACCTACTGGGCGCGCGAACTGGCCAAATGGATCAGCGCCTGAGGAGTCGTAACGGCGAAACGCAGGCGCACGCTCGTCTGAAACGCCTCGCTCTCGTTTGGGCTCAACGAGAAGGCTACTCCGCCTGCGCGATGGAAGTCACTTTGCCGCGCTGTCGATATCGCGCAGACCTCGCGGCGTATCGCCCGAATGGAAGGCAACCGGTCGTGACCTCAATTTTCGAGTCCAAGCAAGCGCTGGTCGATCTTCGACGTGACAACGGATGCACTTCGACAACGATGCGGCGTCTCGAGAAAGTTCACCAGCGACGTGAGATTTTGGAGAGAAATCTGCGCGTGCATTACCCGGCCTTGCGCGTTGCCGATTCACTCTTCGACGAATTCGATTCGCACAATTTTTCCGCGATCGAGCACCGCGGCTACAAACAGGTGGTACGGCAAACGCAGGCATTACAAAATCGCCTCTTCGATTGCACAAAATTTGAAACGTTAATTCGCTATCGCAGCGCGAATCTGTTTTTTCTCGTTTTGCCGAACGAATTGTTTCGCGAGCCGGAAATTCCGATTGGCTGGGGCGCGTTGATTGAATCCAATGCCGAACTGATCCTGGCGCGCAAACCGGTGTGGCACGAAATGGAGCCCGGAAGTCAGCTGCGCTTTTTGGGATGGATTGCCGCCGCCGGCACGCGCGTCTTAAATCGACAACACGACATTACATTCGAAAAGATCACGCGCGAAGATTGCCCATGTTAGGATATGTCGATTCTAGCCGCGTTTGACCAGTAAGTTGCGCCCGGTCATTTCTTTCGGCTTTTCCATTCCGAGCAAAAACAAAAGAGTCGGTGCAACGTCAGCCAGAATTCCATCTTCGCATCGAAATTGCCCGGCATCCTTCGCCACATAAATGCAGTGAACAAGGTTTGTGGTGTGCGCGGTATTGGGTGAGCCGTCGGGATTTCGCATCTGTTCGCAATTGCCGTGGTCGGCTGTGACAATGCATTTGCCGTCGAGCTCAAGCAGTTTCGGAATAATCCGGCTGCAACATTCATCTACCGTCTCGACCGCTTTAATGCCGGCTTTCACAAACCCGGTGTGCCCGACCATGTCAGGATTGGCAAAGTTGAGGATGACGAGATCAAATTTGTTCAAGTGCGCCAGAAGCTCGTCTGTTACCCCGAACGCGCTCATTTCGGGCTTCAAATCGTAGGTGGCGACCTTGGGCGATGGGATCAGCTTTCGCTCTTCGCGCGGAAAAGGCTTTTCGACTCCGCCATTAAAGAAATAGGTCACGTGCGCGTATTTTTCAGTCTCGGCGATGCGCAACTGTGATTTGCCCGCTGCGCTCACCAGTTCGCCGAGAATGTTTTTGAGGTCCTCAGGCGGAAAGATAAACGGCGATGGAAAGCGAATATCGTACTCTGTGAGAGAGGTAAACGTTACTTGCGGCCAAATTTCTCGGTCAAAGCAATCGAAATCTTTGAATAGAAAAGCTTGCGATAATTGGCGCGCGCGATCGGCCCGAAAATTGAAAAACAAAACAACATCGCCATCGCGAACGCGTTGCTCATTCGCCTGAGCAAAAATCAACGGCGGCATGAACTCGTCCGTCTTCCCCTCGCGATAGTGCCGATTCAAAGCTTCGGATGGAGAATCTTCGCAAATCTCGCCACGTCCGAGAACGACCGCGTCCCATGCTTTCTTGGTCCGGTCCCAACGACGATCGCGATCCATCGCAAAATATCGTCCCACTACAGTCACAATTCGGGCGCCGCTTTCGCGAAGTTGTTCTTCGCAGGTCTTCAGATACTCCCGTCCGCCGGTGGGCGACGAATCGCGTCCGTCGGTGAAGGCATGAACGAAAATCTCATCAACGTTTGCAGCCTTGGCCGCGTTCGCGAGCGCAATCATGTGATCGTAATGACTGTGGACGCCGCCATTGGAAACCAGGCCTAACAAGTGAAGGCGATGTCCGCGCGCGGTTGCGAAAGTCTCCTGCGCGACGTAATTTCGGGTCAGCTCACCATCGGCAATCGCCTCATTAATTCGGGTAAGGTCCTGGAGAACGACGCGACCCGCACCCAAATTCAGATGCCCTACTTCCGAGTTGCCCATTTGGCCTTTGGGTAAACCAACATCGGAACCACTAGCGCTCAGTTTGCCACCGGGATAATCACGATAGAGTTGGTCGTGAAAGGGTGTGCTGGCAAGAAGGGTGGCGTCGCCATTTTGCTCGCGCGACTTCTGGCCGCCGGGATTGATCCCCCAGCCATCACGAATGATGAGCATCACCGGGCCGGCCATATGTGCGCACTCTGCCGACGATTATGAAGTCGGACAAGCGGTTTCCCGCGGTTGCGGGGTTGACAATCGAACCGATGCGCCGCTACATCGCGCTGGTGAAATGGCGCAATCAGTTGCTCGCGCTTTTGTGCCTCGCTGTTTTCGCTGGGTTGGGGGTTCTTTATTTCCAGCATTGGGTCGTCCAGAAGCCGTTTGGGATAATTCTTGTTGTCGGGGAGGGGCTCGCACCGGAACGGATTGCGCTGACTCGTGTTTATCTCGGAGGCTCCGATGCGCGTTTGGCCCTGGACAGAATGCCACACGTCGCGCTGGTAACCAATTACTCCAGAGATTTTGCAGTCTCCGATCAGGCGGCAGCCGCGAGCGCGCTGGCCACCGGCGTTAAAGTCAATAATCGCTCCGTCTCGATTGATCCCGCCGGCAAACCGCTCGCAAACATTATCGAATTGGCGCGGGGTCGGGGACGTGCGACGGGTCTAGTAACAAATGAATCGCTGACAAATGCGACATGCGCGGCGTTTTATGCCCATGCCCCGAACGCGAACGACAGTGATCAAATTGCGCGTCAACTCGTCGAAGGCAGCAAGATCGATATCTGCATGGGAATAAGCACGGCTGAATTTCTGCCCGAAGCAAAACAGGGGCAACGACAAGACAATCGCGATCTTCTGTTAGAATTGCGCCAAAGCGGTTTCGACGTAGTCCGGACCCGAGCCGAATTGGAATCCATTCCGGTGTGGCGGCGGCCAAAACTTTTCGGAGCGTTTGCGGACGGAAATAGCGGTAGCAATCAGGCCGCTTGGAATGACGAACCCGCTTTGTCCGACATGGTGCGGCGTGCGATTGAGTTGTTGCAATTCAATCAGCGCGGTTACCTGCTCATCGTCGACGCGGGTCGTATGCGAAAAGCGGCCGAAACGAACAATGCGGAAAAAACGTTAACCGAAACCGCCGAGCTCGATCGCACGCTGTTAACAGCGCAGCGTTACGCCGGACCGAAATCGACAATCATTGTGAGCGGCGACACGGCGATCGGTGGGTTGCACGTGAACGGTTTTCCATTCCGCAAGGACAGCGGAATCGCGTTACTTGGATTGAATCCGTCAGGCGAACCGTGGATGACTTGGGCAACCGGTCCAAAGGGGGTTCAAACCTACGGCGCTACGAAAGGCCCGGAAAAACAAACGCCCGCCAACCCGGACGAAGTTACCCGAAAAGATCAAACCGAGCCGGCTGCATTTTACACCAGATCGGCTTTGGAAACGGTGGAGGATGTCGTCTCATTCGGAAGCGGCCCTGGCACGGAGATGTTACACGGCACAATCGACAATACGCAGATTTTTAAGATCATTCGAGACGAGCTCTGAAAGGCCGACGCTCGCCGGATTGAGTTAGCGAAAAAAAGACCCACCGCGATCATGGGTGGGTCTCTTTAATTAAAAATGACTAACGGCAGACCGTTATGGGCTGAGGATCGGAACAAAAACAAACGACGGCGGATCGGGAAGATTTGGCGGCGGTCCTTCTTCTGGTGGCCCTTCCGCAACTTCCTTGGCCTCTTTGCCTCCGCCAAAATCTTTTGCGTCCTTGCCATCGACCAAATCCGAGTTGGCGAGTGTCAGTTCCGTCGTTGAGTAAACTGCGAGCTCCGCAATACGACCGGACTTGGCAACGTTAAAAATAAACTTCATATACTTCGCTTCGGTCGGGCCGAGTTTTATTTTGGTGACGTTGGCGGTGAGATCCTGCTTCGCGATTTGGTGCCATTGGAGACTGCCAGTGGCCAATTTCGAATTAGACGTCGCAACGGTTACGGTGCCCTTTGTGCCGTTGTTCAAAAACGACACGATGTCGATGTTTTCGATTTTGGAAAGCGAAAGTACGAGCTCGGTTTGGCCATCGACCAAGGCGTAACCGACGCCTGGCTGACCTGAAATCAGGGCCGCGTCTGCGATTTTGTCGTCGACCCGGGCGCCAATGCTAACACGGGCGACGTTGTTCAGTGCAAGTTGCCCGGCAGTTGCAACCAAGGCCTGTACGAGAACGAGGCAAAAGGTCAGCGCGACAATTCGATAAAAGCGACAGAAGGGTGCGCTCATAATTTCCATAGCTACAAAAAACGATAGTACGCTGGCAACGCCTTTTTTGGCAATACAAATCTTCGCCCCGCCCTGAAATTATTCTTCATGGCTGGCGCCGTCTGGCGGCAACAGGCCAAAAACAGCGACCGGCCAATCAGGCCGGTCGAAACTGTGGAACCTTAACGCGATCGGCCCAGCGACTAGAGCCGGCTGGCGACGTGTTGCCCGCCGAGGAGGCGGTTGCTAGTAAGAAGGCCCGTGCTTGGTGCGGCTCGATACTTCCTTGTCCCGGCATAAGCGTAAAGGGGTATGTACGACGACCGCCCAGCACGTTCAGCGCGGAATGCGCTCCAATTGATGGTCGGATCGAGAATGTATGTTCCGCCGGCGGTGGTCCACTCGAGCCAGGCATGCGTCTTGCGGCTGGTCGACATGCGTTTTCCGATCACGAGCCGGACATTTTCGACTCCGCGTGAATGCATCGCATTGTAAAGCGCAACTGTTTTGCCCTTACAATCGGCGTAGGCGCCGAGTTGGACCTCTTCGGGAGTTTTCCATTCCATAGAGAAGCCGTACGGAATCGCCCTCAGGTTTCCGATCCAATGATTCACCAGCGAGATTGAAATACTTTCGTCCTTGTGCCCCGAGGCTGAGCTAAGAATCGGCCGGATACGGGTCATTTGCCGGTCATAGGGCGTGGAATTAACCGTAATGTAAGCGGACTGGGCAAAAGCGGAGAGGCAGGAGAGACAAAAGAGGGCAAAACCGACGAACGCGACTCTGCGAAGTGAGTAAGGGCGGATGCTTATTGTGACCATAATTGAGATAACCACCATAAGCACGGCCTATGCCACCCCCAAAAGGCCAAACTCCCCTTGGCAACGCCATTGAATCGGCCAAACTCAGTTGCCTCGCGCCCGCATCACGTGAATCTGAAACAAGCCCGCCACCCAAACTCTCTTCGCCTCACCGTATGGCTCTTGCTCGGCGCGACCCTTATCGTCGTTTTGGCGGCCAGAATTCGCCTGCTTGGGTTGCCTTTGGAGCGGGACGAGGGCGAGTATGCTTACACCGGCCAACTGCTTTTGCAGGGCATCCCGCCCTATCAGCTGGCCTACAGCATGAAGTTCCCGGGCACCTCCGTTGCCTATGCTCTACTGATGTCGATCTTTGGCGACTCGATCACCGCCGTTCACGTCGGCCTAATCCTAATCAATTTGGTTACTGCAGGATTACTTCTCTTCCTCGGCCGAAATATTTTGGGCGAGCTCGGCGGATCCGCAGCCGCGGCCGCCTATTGTGTTCTCTCACTAATGCCTAACGTGCTCGGCTTGGCGGCGCATGCCACTCATTTCGTCGTTATGTTTGCCGTCGCCGGCACTCTTCTTCTGACCCGCTCATTAGATCGACAATCTAGAACACTAATCTTCGCGAGCGGTAGCCTGTTTGGATTCGCGTTACTGATGAAGCAACCCGGATTGTTCTTTGTCCTTTTTGGCTCGATCTACCTTTTCAGCCGGGATTGGCGCGCGCAGCTCCATGCCCGCGAGGTCGTCGTCCGCAACTTAATCTTTCTGAGCGGTGCGAGTGCCCCGTTTTTGGTCAGTTGCTTGGCTTTATGGAAAGCCGGTGTCTTCGAGAAATTCTGGTTTTGGACAATCCAATACGCGGCTCAATACGGCAGTCAGGTTTCAACCGCCGAAGGGCTTCAGATGTTTGCCGGACATTTTGGGGGCGCACTAGGAACAGCGTGGCCAATCTGGTCTCTCGCGGCGATTGGCGGCATCGTGTGCGTTGTTAAGCCGGCCCTTCGCGCTCGCGCCAGATTTCTGATAATGTTTGCCTTTTTTTCCGCGCTCGCAGTTTGCCCAGGATTTTATTTTCGTCCGCACTATTTTATTCTGCTTTTGCCGGCGGTTTCCCTGTTAGCCGGAACGGCAGTCATTGGCGCGCTTGAAACTTTCCAGAAGGGTGCACGCAAGTTTCCTATCGCCATCCTGCTCCTATTCGCTCTCTGTCTCGCATGGCCGCTGTGGTCAGAAGCCGACTTTTTTTTCGAGCGGCCGCTCCCTGAAGCTAACCGAATGGTTAACGGAACAAATCCGTTTCCGGAATCGATTAAGATTGGCGAATATTTGCGCGCGCAATCGAGCCCATCAGACACAATTGCCGTCCTAGGCTCTGAACCACAAATCTATTTCTACGCTCAACGGCACTCGGCCACCGGATATATTTACACCTACGGGTTGATGGAGCCGCAGCCTTATGCGCATCAAATGCAGCAAGAGATGATCCGAGAAATCGAAACGGCGCGCCCGAAATTCCTCGTCCTGGTGGTCATAAACAAGTCATGGTTGGCTGGGCGCGATTCGGACCAAACCATTTTTCCATGGGTGGACGCTTATTGCGACGCAAACTACGAGGAAGTCGGCCTGGTCAATATTTCCGAGCAAGGCACGGACTATTATTTTGGAGGCCGTCCGGCAAATGTAACACCGACCGCCGAACACATTTTGATTTACCGACGAAAGACTTAAACCGTCCGGCGTACTATTGGCATTTACAATCCGCACGATTATGGACGCATCCGTTGCCATGGCCTCGAATGTCCCGTTCCCGTCCTTATTGAAACGCAAAAGCGCGTTTTGGACGGCAATCCTGATCGGCGCGGCGCTGCGGGTTTATTGCGCCGCCTTCACTAACGGCACCGGCGACATGGATGATTGGGAAGACCATGCTCAGCAAGTGCTGAATCGCGGACTGATCGGATACTACCACGCGAACTCGTTTGCGAATCATCCGCCGTTTATCAGCAAAGTTAGCGCTTTGATTTTGCAAATTGCGACCGTAACTCACATCCCGTTCCGAATTCTTTTCCGCGCACCGTTTGCATTACTGGATGCCGGAAACGCGCTGTTATTATTCTCGTTGCTTCCTGAAAACCGGTGGCGATTTTTCGCCACCGCTTGTTACTGGCTGAGTCCGACTGCTATCCTTATTTCCGCCTATCACGGCAATACCGACACCGCGGTCGCGTTTTTCCTTTTACTGACTGTTTGGTTAGCGACGAAAGAACGAGTCCTAAGTAGCGGCGCTGCCTTCGGCGCGAGCCTTTGGGTCAAACTGCCGGGGATTCTGGCTCTTCCTGCGCTCTTGGCGTTGTTTCGTCGCTGGCGCATTCGCGGCATTTTTCTGCTCGCAGCGGCCATCACCGCATTTTTAACTTATCTTCCCGCCCTCGTTCAAGATTACGGAATCGTTTTCACGAACGTTTTTGGATACCGCGGATTGATTTTGCAAACTGCGGAGGGCGTTCCGTTGTGGGGTCCGAGCGTCTTACTTTTTTCCACGGTCGTGCCAATCCAGGCTTGGCCGGAAAAATATCTTCGACCGGTTTTATTCATTCTCGAGCAGAGTTGGTATATCGCGATCGCTGCCATGCTCCTTCTCTCGTGGTTGCGTAGACATCGTGCGTCTGCTCAAGAGGTGTGCGCGACCATTGGCATGGCCTACGCCGTTCTTTTCGGGTTTAGCGACTATTGGGCGTTCCAATATTTTGCCTGGGCTTTGCCCTTTTGGTTTTTTCTTCGCTGGTGGTTCTCCATTCCAGCGGTAGCGCTCACCAGCGCCTACCTCTATTCGTTGCACTGGCTTTTCTCCGGGAATGGCTGGCTACTTGGAAAATGGGATTTTCTGGGACATCCAAATCTACCATTGGTTGTCCTCATTATTCGGAACACAGCCGTATCGTTCTTTTTTGTTAGCGCATGCTTTTTCTTGTTTCGCGCATTTCGGCGCGAGCCAACTTCAACGCGAGCATCGAGCTCACAAGATATTCCGGACAAATGAAAGGTTCGGATGCGTTGACCACTCTTCGGCGCCACTGGCCGTTCATGCTCGTAGCCATGATCGGGGCGGGCCTCATATTCACCAATCTTGGCTCCGGCTATTTGTGGGCCGATGAAGGCGATACCGCGGTGCTGGCGTCGAACATCCTGAAATTTGGCGTCCCGAGAGCATGGGACGGCCTGACCTTCATGGATTCAGATTTTGGCGCTCGGGTTAATAATGATCTCGTAATGGTAAGCAGCCCGTGGCTGCAGTACTACCTGGCAGCCGCGTCATTTTGGCTTTTCGGCGAAAACACGTTTGCCGCCCGCTTACCGTTCGCCTTCGCGGGCTGGTTAACCGTTTTGCTCGTCTATCGCCTCATTTGGCAATCGATCGCCGATCGTCGAGCGGCCCTCTGCGGAACGATCTTAGCGATCTGTTCCGTGCAGTTTCTTCTTTTTTGCCGCCAATCGCGTTACTACGCCCTCACGATGCTTTTTACGCTTTTGTTGATCGAGACTTTTTTACGGATGAAAACGTCACGGCGAACCGCACTGTTTGCGGTCGTAGCCATCCTCCTATTCCACTCTCATCCAATTGGCATCGTTCCTGTGTTTGCTCTTGGTGCCCTAACGTTAATAGATCGCGGATTTTCCTCGCAGCGAAGATGGTTTTGGTTGGCTCTGCCAGCGGTCAGTGTTTTAACGATACCCTGGTTTGCATTAGCACATACGGGTTACACAGAGAACGCTTCGCTAGTGCCGTCGGTTCACGATTTTTTTGCGCGCTTAGTTCAATACTTGATCGAGTGCTCGTCCGTGGCGCCGCTGATCGGAGTAACGGTTCTGGCTGTGGTCAGCTTGATCGGCCGCTCCCGCATTGATCGACCTAGGGAACAGCGAGCCAGAGGGCTGCTGGTTACAATTCTAGCCGTGAGTGTTTCCTACGCGATCGCCATGGCCATCACCCAGCGTACGGCTGCTTTGTGGGTGACTGGTCTTCGTTATACTTCTGCGGTTATTCCGCTTCTCGACATCGCGGCGGGCCTCCTCATTGTGAAAGTCAGCCGTGAAAGAAATTCTGTTTTGCTGTCGTTGCTGTTGCTTTTCGCGTTTACGAACTTCGCTCAAATTACCCCATGGCTCTTCTGGGCCGACAAAAATCCGGATCCTGAACACAAAATTGTCGCACCCCATGTTCCAGAAAAGATGATCAATTGCTTCTTGCCCGCCGCCGATCTGCTGTTTCTTCGCGATTTGTTCTGCTCGAATGTTGGGACTGTCGGCAAGTGCAGCGAATTCCTTCGCGAAAATGCTCGGGCTAACGATTTACTTGTAACGAATTACGAGTCGGAGCCGCTCTATTTCCACACGCGATTGCCGCAAGGGATGAAAATCATGACGCAAGATACCGTCTATGACACAGCGCGACGTCGCGGACTCCCCGAATACGTTTTTGGAGTCGACCACGCTCGCTGGGTTGTTTGGCGTTTCAATTGGGATGATTATTTGGGAATTCGCTGGCCCGACGTTTCAGATCACCTTTTAGCAGAAGGCGCGCGGCTCAACGATGTGGCGGAGATAAAAGAAACCGCCTGGGAAAACCGGGAAAACATTCATTTTCATCGGTTCTCCGGTGACACGTATCTATTTCCACATGATACAAATCTGCAAGCAGCGCACATTTTCCGTGTCGATTGGCCCGCGGGTCCCTAGGCCAGCTCCTAATTTTCGTATTTGATTCCAGGACTAGATGTTTCGGGGCTCGCCTGAATATTTAGGGCCGAATGCGCGGGGATAAGAAAGTTATCCACGCTGTAGCGCCGAACAACACCAGCAGAGGATAACCTTCATGGAGCGCGGTGGGGCCGCGATTACGAAACGCAAGCACATGGACAAGCATATTAACGACCAGCACGGCCAACGCGGAGCCCAGTGCGGCGGTGGCGACAACAAACAAATAAGTCATTGTCCGATGTCGCAGCACATCGCTTGCGGCCCACGCCCAAGCACCCAGCCCGCTGATCACAAGCATGACGCAGAGCCACCGAAACATCTGTCCGAGCGCTTGTAGCGCTGCCAGGCGGTAATGATCGACACTCGACGGCAATGGGAAATCGAGTTCAGGTGCGTCATCGGAATGCGAAAGTCGCCAGCGGGTGAGATCTCGAAACAAAACCAACAAATCGGCAGATCCCCAACTATTCGTGGGGTAAGCGCTGAAGCCGCTAAATAGAAAAAACTCCGCAGCATATCCGGGAACCATTTCCCGTAGCAGCTGCAGGTCGTCAGGGCGCCACCGAGGCACCATTGTATCGCGCCGAGGTCGCGCCGGGGCTATCCGACCCTCGTCACACGCGCGGTTGATTTCCAATCCGATGGATCGGTAGAAGTCCAGTGCCTCCCTCGCGGTGTTGCCATGACCCGAAGCAATGACGCAATCCCGCAGAGCCCAGATAAACGAGCCTCCTCCGATTTGAAGTTCTTCACCCGGACGTCCGGTAAGAAAATCGGAATAGTTGGCCCACTCTAATCCGACCGGCCCCTCCAAACACGGTTTTAGTTCCGCAAAAGACGGGCTGACTTGGTAAAGCTTCAGTCGAACATCGCGAGTGACCGGTACGTAAGCAATTTGTTCGGATGGGACGGGTCTCTGCAGCGCACCATAAGCTGATCGAAATTCGCGAGCGCGAAACTCGACCGTGCCGAACCAACCGTAGTAACGATAATTAAGTGTACAGACCGTGACGAGAATTGCGACTGCGCAGATGGTGGCAGTGCAGGCCGATGCGAACAATGGGCGAAGCCGTTCCCCCGCGCGCCATGAATTCCAAGCGCTGATTCCAATCAACAACGCGGCCCCGGGCAGAATCCATATCCCTTCCTCGCGAGTCAGATAGAACGCCGCGGCGGCGGTGCCAAGCAATGCCCCCCAAGCGAGTCGAATATATAGGCCAGCAGCCCGCCGAGTTTCCAGCGCACACAATCCGGCGAAGAGCAATAATGTAAGCGGCGTGTAAATATTTTGGCGAACGATATCGAGTTCCACATAACTCATTGGTTGCCACCAGAGCAGGGTGAAGGTGCCGAACGCCTGCCAACTCGCGTCAAAACAGGGACGCAAGGCTAGTACGAGCAGGATGCACCCAAAAAGATAAAGGAGATGTTGTGCGAGCGGCAGGGGCAGGCCGGACCAGAAAGCGCCGGCGATGAATAAGGAATACATCGGTCCCTTCATCAGCGTGAACTGGCTGTACGGACCCAGCCAATTGCCCTTGAGCACCTGCTCGGCCAGCGCAAGATAAAGGCGATCGTCGAACGACGCATTCGCATGTGCCACGACTGGTTGGGCTGCGACCAGCCACAATTTTAACGCGACCAATATCAGGGCTGTGATTAGCAGTGACGAACAACGTAGTCGCGAAAACAAAGATGAAGCGCTGCTGGACGGTGCCCGCTCAACGGTTTTCATTCGCACGTTTTGGTAAGCAATTGAACGGCGGCAGAAAATTTCTCATTAAACTGCACAGCGTAGCCAGACGCTGGCCGCATGTCGAGCGATGCTCGATCGCAAATCTGCGCGCTGTTCTTGACCATCATTTCCGATTTCGCTACGAGTCAGACTTCTTTTTATGAGCGTTCCGCAAACCTCGGTCAGTGTGTTGATCCCGGCCTGTAATGAAGAAGGCGCCCTGGCTAACACGATCGCCGCAATAGAGAAACACCGAGCGGTATTCGGCGAGATGGAAATCATCGTGATCAATGACGGTTCGAGCGATCGCACCGGCGAGGTCGCGCGGACGTTACCGGTCACCTTGATCGAGCATGAAACTAATCGTGGCTATGGAGCGTCTCTCAAGGACGGTCTTCAGCGGGCAAAGGGGGAATATATTTTAATCGCGGATGCCGATGGGACTTATCCTCTGGCGGATATTCCACGCTTGGCCGCAGATATACCGACCTTCGATATGGTGATTGGTGCGCGCACAGGAGATCTGGTCAAAATTCCGTTCCTGCGACGACTGGGTAAATGGATCCTCACACAGCTGGCAGAATACTTAAGCCGACAAAAGATCCCCGACTTGAACTCTGGTTTTCGCATTTTCCGCAAAGACGTGGCGATGCGCTTTTTTGCCATGTACCCCGACGGCTTTTCTTTCACTACGACGATCACCTTGGCGATGCTTACCAACCACTACCGGGTCAAGTTTTTGCCGATCAATTATCACAAGCGCGTAGGAAAATCGTCGATCAATCCGGTCCGCGACTTTCTTAACTTCACGATCCTGATCATTCGGATCTGTGCCTGCTTCAAGCCGCTTTATGTTTTCGTGCCGCCCGCGCTGTTGCTAATCGCTTTGGGCATCCTTAAAGGCGCGATCGACTATAGCCAGCACCATTATCTTGGCGGCCTGTCGATCACCATGACGCTGACCGGCATCCAAACCTTGTTCATCGGTCTACTCGCTGATCTGATCGATCAACGGATGAAGCTCTGAGCTATAATCCGCTATTTGTGCAAGATAAAGGCAGCGAGTTCGTCGCAATTCGAAGACCGGGCACTTCTATCTTCTCGGCGGGCTCGCGACAGCTACGATCGCACTGGCCGTTCGCAATCGTAGCGGTCATTGGCGCAGTTCTCATATTCACAAATCTCGGCTCAGATTATTTATGGGAAGACGAGGGCGACACCGCCGCGTTGGCCTCAAACATCCTCAAGTTTGGAGTTCCGAAAGCATGGGACGGCGGGGCGTTCCTGGATTCCGACCATGGCGCGCGTCTCAACCGCGACCTCGTCATGGTGACGCATCCATGGATTCAATATTACCTGACCTCGGCGTCATTCCTCGTTTTCGGCGAAAACACTTTTGCCGCGCGGATTCCCTTCGCGATCGCCGGCTGGATGTCGATCTTATTCGTTTACCTTTTTGTTTGGCGATTGTTCGGAAACAGACTGACCGCGTTTTCCGCAGCGGCCCTCCTCGTCTTTTCGGTTCAATTTTTACTTTACGCAAAACAATGCCGCTATTGCGCGCTCAACATGCTTTTAGTCGTCTGGTTATTCTGGACCTTCTTCAAGATGAACTCAGCGCGGGATTGTGTGCTGTTCATTCTCGCATCGGTTTTTCTTTTTCACACGCACCCGTACGGCATTGCGCCGGTGGTCGCGCTTGGCGCACTAAGTCTGATTTACCGACCGTTTGTGATCCAACGCCGATGGATCCTGTTTGCCACGCCGGCAATCGCACTCTTAACTTTGCCCTGGCTCGCTCTTTCATCCCTTTCCTCCAGTGGATCTGCGCTCAACACGACCGCCGCTCAATCGGCAGGGGAATTTATCGAACGCTGCGCGCAGGCATTTATCGAATCCACATCGGTCACGCCACTAATCGGAAGTATCATCCTGTTTCTGATCGCGGCGCTATCGATCCGCTGGAAACGAAAAGACACGATCGACGCAGCACCGTCAGATTCCGCTTCAGCGGAGCAGCAGGTTGCGCCGCGATTTTTTGAAACGAACGAAATGGCGCTCCTTTTAAGCGCACTGGTGACAATTGTTTTTTATGGCTTGGCAACAGCCATTACCCAATCGAGCGACAGTCTCTGGCTGGCCGGAATGCGCTACGCTTCGGCTGTGCTGCCATTGGCGGCAATGGTTGCGGCGCTGGCCATTGCTAAAGTTAGCCGGACAAGCGTGCTATTTTCGATTTTGTTGTTGCTTGTTTTTGGACTGACCAAGCTCGCGCAGCTTACGCCTTGGGTGGCCGGGAACCCCAGTGGCCTTATCCATTTCGGTAAATATTCTGTGGGTGCCCATGTCCCTGCAAAAATAGTCGACCGCTTTCTCGGCACTGGGCTGATGGCCTACGTCCGCGATTTGTGGCGCGAAAATCCGGGGACTGTCGCCAAAAGCTGCAAATTTCTGCGCGAAAACGCGAAGCCGGGGGACGTGCTGATTGTGAATTACGGAATGGAACCGACCTACTTTTATACGCGATTGCCGCAGGCGATGGGAATTCTCCGCGACTATCCGGTGTATCAAAGAGCGCGCGAGCTAGGCCTTCCGGAACGGGTCTTCGGCGTCGACCACGTCCGCTGGATCGTCTGGCGTTCGGCTTGGGAAACTGGCCCCGGTTACGCGATCAATGATGTGTTGCGCGAAGTGGCCGAGCGCGGGGGCCGAATCACCACCGTGATGGAGATGGAGGAAACGGTTTGGGAAAATCGGGAAGACATTCACTTCCACCGCTTCTCCGACGGCTCGTATTTGTTTCCCCGAACCCAGACCTTTCCGGCGTCACGCATTGCCCGCGTCGACTGGCCTAACGGCTAGGACAATTTTGTGCAATTTCGCGATTCGCTATTTTCTTGCGGCTGCCAACAAAGCAACTCCAAACGGCAGGGAAATGTTTCGGAGCAGGCGCAGCTCAAGCGCCATGATTTTTGAAAACGTTCGCTGCGGGAATGACGCTCCTTCTGTTTCAAAATCCCGTCCCATTTTCGACCCACCTAGCGTCCGAGCCGCAACCGCCAGTGGAAATAGAAACGTTGTCCAATAGGTCAGCCGCCGGATCTCAAAGTTTTGTTTCTGGAGCAGCTGCCGAATCTCCCATTTTCTAAATCTCCGCGCGGTCATGACTGCTTCATCGTGCGCGCTATGCAGAAATGGAAAAGCCGGGACGTTAATCAGCAACACTCCGCTGGGACGAAGAACCCGATGCATCTCGCGGACTGCACCTTCCACATCCCCGACCCATTGGTGGTAAAGAACGCTGGAACAGATTACCGCGTCGAACGAAGCGTCGGCAAATGGCAATGCGCAAATATCGCCTTGCCGCACATTGTTAAGACCGCGTTCGCGACAAAATGAAATCGCTTCGGGCGCCAAATCGATGCCCACGTTTTTTTCCGGGTTTCCGAGCTGTTTTAGAATTCCACCGGTCCCGCAGCCAACATCGAGAACGTTCTTCTTGCGCCAGTCTGGCAACTCGGCGTCTAACGCCTGAAAAATCAGCCGGTGCAGCGCGGCATACCACCAATGCGTTTCTTCGACGCGAAACATCGTCGCGTATTCCTCTCGGCGCATTAGCTTGGGCTGAAGCGGCTAGTGGAACTCTTCGGTCGAGCCACCCTGCATCGTGTAGCGCACCACGTATTGCGGCGTACCGGTCTGATCAAGATAAAGTCGGCCAAGGTATTCGCCGACCAGCCCGAGAATCATGAGTTGAATGCCTGCAAAAAACACAACGCTGCCCAGAACAGTGGGAATGCCGACTGTCACATTTTTAGTAATCCAAAGCTTGTCGATCAAAATGGCAACCAGCGCAACGATACTGAGACACGAAGCGAGCAGACCGACATAAACCGAAATGCGCAGTGGCTTTATTGAAAAATTAAGAAACATGTTGAGCCACAGCCGCACCAGTCTGTGCAATGTATAGCGTGACGGTCCGCTCGCACTGACGCGATGCTCCACCGGAATCTGCCCGATGTTTCGGGTCACCCGATAAATCAAACCATCGGTGTAGGGATACGGACCGCGATATTTGATAATTTCGTTGACCAGAAAACGATTCATGACCTTGAAGCTCGAGAGATAGAGATCCTTCGGTTTATGGAGCATTAACGTCGCGATCCGATCATTGAAGCGGCTACCAAGATTTCTGAACCAGGAATGTTTCTTCTCGATGTAATGGCCGTAAACTACGTCGTAGTTTTTGCGTTTTAATTCGTCCAACATTCGGACGACTTCCTCGGGCGGATTCTGACTGTCGTCGTCCAGCACCGCGACATAACGACCGCGCGCCTGGGTGAATCCAGCGAGGACGGCGCTATGCTCGCCGAAATTCCGGCTCAAATGCACAAACGTCACATTTTGCGGAAACTTTTCCGCCAGTTTCACGCACACCCTCTCGCTGTCGTCTTCCGAACCGTCATTGACCAGGACGATCTCGAAGGAGGTCGATCCGAAGATCTTTGCTGTCTGCTCAACCAGCGGACCGATGGTCCGACTGCCGTTGTAGACGGGAATTACCAGCGATAATTCGGGACCGGTCGCCATTGCAGTTTGGTGGATTTGTGGCAATGCTGCCCGATCCTGTCAAAAAAAGCGCGAAAAGTTATAGAAAATCTTTTCGCCAGCGCCCTACAATTCGCCCGTGTCCTGGGATCCTGACATTTTTACCGGCTGCGACGTCCTGGTCACCGGTGGGCTCGGTTTTATCGGTTCCGCCCTCGCCCGGCGCCTGGTCGAGCTCGGCGCAAAAGTGACCCTGGTCGACAGCTTGATTCCAGAATACGGCGGCAACCTTTTTAATATTCACGACATCCGCGATCGCGTGACTGTCGACCTGACCGATGTACGCGACGCTGCCGCGATGTCTTCGCTAATCAAGAAACGCCAGTTTCTTTTTAACCTGGCCGGCCAAACAAGCCATCTCGACTCGATGACGGATCCGATGACCGATTTGAATATCAACGCCGCGGCCCAGCTTCACATTTTGGAAGCCTGCCGGCTGTACAACCGCGATCTGAAGATTGTTTTCGCCAGCACACGACAAGTCTACGGCCGGCCGGAATATCTGCCGGTCGATGAAAAACACCCGATCGAGCCGGTTGACGTAAACGGTATCAACAAACTCGCGGGCGAGTGGTACCACCTGCTTTACAACAACGTCTATCAGATTCGGGCCTGCGCGTTGCGACTAACCAACACGTATGGACCCGGAATGCGAGTTAAAGACGCGCGCCAGACGTTTCTTGGGATTTGGATCCGCCGGTTAATTGAAGGAAAGCCGATTCAGATCTTCGGCGACGGGAAACAGCGGCGAGATTTCAATTTCGTCACCGACGTAGTCGAAGCGCTTCTCCGAGCTGCTGCCAGTCGTGAGGCCGACGGTCAGGTATTTAATCTTGGCCACTACGAACAAATCGGCCTCCGAGAACTGGCATCGTTGTTGGTGAAGATCAGCGGCGGGGGGAACTACGAGCTGGTTCCGTTTCCGGACGAGCGGAAAGCCATCGATATCGGCGATTACTACGCCGACTTTCGTAAGATCGACAAGTTAGTCGGCTGGTCTCCCAAAGTGTCGCTGGACGATGGGTTGAAGCAAACGCTGGAATACTATCGAAAGCATCACGCGCATTACTGGGACTAGACTGACACCGGCGGCTCAATCACGGCTGACGATGCCCTTCCAACTCCAGAGCCTTTTCGTACTCCTGGGCGGCTCGTTCTGCATCGCCCTTCTGCTTTAACGCCGTGCCCAAATTATAATGCGCGTTGGAGTCGTCAGGACGAAGCTGCAGGGCCTGCATGTAATGGGCGATCGCTCGATCGACATCTTGCTTGGCCATGAACGCGTTTCCGAGGACGACGTGTGCATCGGGTTCGTTAGGCTGAATTTTCAAGGCTTCTTCGCACTGCCGGATCGCTTCATCGACGTACCCTTTTTGTAATAAAACGCTGCCGAGATTGTAGTGCGCTTCCGGATAATCAGGATGCAAACCAAGCGATTGTTGGTACTTCTCGATCGCATCCTCAACGTTGCCTTTTTCAAATTGAACCACACCGAGATTGTTGTAGGCCATCCAGCAATCTGGATTTTTCGCAATAGTAGTTCGCCAGAGCGTTTCGGCGTCGCGGTAGGTGGCGCTTTGTCGCCAGGTCAACAGACCGAGGCAGATGAGAATCGCGAAGCTGGCGCCGCCCACCAGCCGCTGCAGGGTCTTGTTCGACCGGCTCAAGGTCACGAGGCCGGCCGAAGCGAGAGCGATCGGGCCAATGCTGGCCAGGTATTGATAATGGTCCGCTACGAAGGTGTAGCGAAAAGTGTAAAGCATGACAAAGCCGAGCAGCGGGCCCAGCGTCATCACAAAAAACAATGCCGCCACTTCGACGCTGCGACCGAAAAAGCGGCGACCGTAAAAGATCAACGCAACAGTGACGGCCACAGCGATCGGCCACGAGTAAGCAATCGGATTCGCGGGATCAATCCGCCATTGCGGATAAATAAACGTCAGCTTTGCCGGCCAAAATATCTTGCCGAGGTAAAACCAAACAGCCCGACTCGCGATCAGCAGTCGCTCAAGCGGTCCGAGGGAGACAAGCATCCGTGTGCCTTGATGATATTTTTCCCACCAAACGGCCACCAAACCGATACCGAGCGCGAGGACAACGAACGGAATGATTTCCAAGAGCGCACGGCGGTCGATCGGCCTTTGTTTCAGCCACAGAACCAAGAGCAACGCCGCCGGCAATGTGCAGGCCGTGGCTTTAGCGGAGAGAGCGAGCAAATAAAATACGAGCGCGGCAACATACAGAATCCGGCGATGCTTATGCGTTGCATCGACATATTCGATCCACGTCAACAGAGTGAGCAAAAAGAAGAAGCCCATCAGAACATTCTTCAACTCCGAAATCCACCCGACCGACTCGACCTGAACCGGGTGCAACGCGAATATTGCCGCCGCCAACCATGCGCCGGGAACTTTCAGGCGCGCAAGGATGCTCCACACCAGAAGCGCATTGCCAAGGTGAAGCAGGATATTCACCCAATGATAGCCCACGGGATTTAAGTTCCAGAGCGAGCGTTCGATTCGTAATACCGTGTAGGCCAACGGAAAATATTGGGACGGCGCGTCGAGGGAAAACCAGATTCGCCGCAGGCCGTCCGGAGCGATCAGTAAATAGTTGTGGGTGACGTATCGATCGTCGTCCCAAATGAACCCGCCGTGCCACGCAGGCCAATAGGCAAAAATCGTCCAGGCGGCGAGCGTGGCTGTGGCGCCCAGCCAGGCGAGAGCACGCGGAGTGATAGAGAGGTGACGCATCCAAAGCGATATTATTTAAGCGAGCTAGAGTTCCAAAGAGATTTCGAAACTGCGATCTCCGCTGCCAAGCCGACACGGTAAATCCCCCGCGGATACGAGACAATATGAGATTGCCCAAAGACAAACGGCCGGGTCCCATGCAGGAACCCGGCCGCTGAATTTTCGAGCTTTGCGAAGCAGCTAGAACCGTTTCTTGATCCCAACGAACCAGAGCCGGCCTTTGACGCTGGCGGTCTGCTGGTCGTAACCATTTTCGAAGGCAGCAGCCACGAATGGCGGCTCTTCGTCAGTCACGTTGTCCACGCCCAGCGTGATCGTCACGTTGTTCAGCATCGACCTCCATCCGCACGGATTGTACTCGGCGGTGGAGACCGGCATCACGTTCTTGTCCTTGCCACTCATCTTCACGTTCTTGCCGCCATCCTTGGCATATCCCGCCACTTCGTTCTGGGCCGCGGGCGGTGGCAGGTTGAAGGTGTAATTGACAATCATATCCAAGGTCACGATTTCACGCACCTTGCGGTCGAAAGTGCCTTGGCAAGGGAAGAAGGGGTTTGTCGGATCCTTCGAGATGGGCCCATTGTGGGGCGGTATCGGACGGCCTGGCACTATGAGCCCTGTAATTGGGTCTGGTGTCCCGCCAAATACAAGGAAATCAAACTTGCTGCAATCCCCTGTAGACGGACTCCCTGAGAAACCCGTTCGATTCCGTAAATCATCGAAAGTGAACTGGGCGTTGTCCCAGTACTGCCCGACGAGGTGGACTACGGCACCGGCATCGATACCTTGCATCCACGAACCGGACGGGCCGTCGTAGAATAGACTCGTGTACGAGCGATTGTGGGTGAACGAGCCGCCGCCGTTAGTGCCTTGGAAACCGCCACCGAACTTGCCAACCGCCGTTAGCCGCTTGCCGTTGGGGATGGCCTGGACGTCCACGTCAGCCATGTAGGTTTCGTTCCAGGTTCCAGTGAAGGTTCCCCAGTCGCCATGACCGAGCCGCGAAGTGTCGAATATCTCGACTGCTTCGAAGTCCCAAGCACTCAGGATTTCGCGACCGAGATTTTGCTCCGGCGTGAACAGAAGCGTAATCGGACCATTCTGAAATTCGCGGAAAATGGTCGAATCGCCGAGGTGCTGGGTGCCGTTTGCATCCTGCGGGCCCGCGTGGTTGATCAAGAACTGCGGATCTATGGACGTGGTGAATCCGCGGATGTCGATGTGGATGAAATCCGCCGACAGGGTCAGGCCCTGCAACGGAGCCCACCATTTGCCGGGAGTTAGCACGCCGCCATAGGTGTACTCGTAGGCGATTTCCGGCTTCAGGTTGGGGTTACCCTGAATATCCTGTTCGACCTGCACTTCCGTCGTGAAGGGATCTTTGATTGCCGGGAAGCTTTGGGTCCTTCCTCCGAACAATTCAAATAATGACGGAGCGTGAAAGGCTTCGATATAAGCCGCGCGCAGAGTCAAAGATTGATCGATCGGCTGCCACCGAACGTCGAACTTGGGACGTTCGGTCGAACCGAAGTCGCTGTAGTTCTCGTACCGCTCGGCATAGCCCAATTCCAAACTGTAGGCGCCCGGGAAATTCCAGGTCGGTCCAGTCACAGGAACGCGGGCCTCCCAGAACACCGACCAGGCATCCCGACTGCCACGCGTCGGCTGGAAGTTGGTCGCGCCAGTGGTCTGCCCGGCCGCAGTCAAAGCATCCGGCTGATCGAAGAAGGTTTCGCCATCGTGCACGCCGCCGATCGCGAAACGGACCGCGCCGCCCGGAAGATTAAACAAATCACCGCGAAGGGTAAGGTCTTCAGTCATAAGCACGCCGTCCTGGATCTCGTGGGTGGTAACGAAAACCTCGTTCTTCACCTGTCTCGAATTCTGGCTGATGCCGAACGGATTGAAAGCCGTTGCCGGATCGGTATCGAGCAAGCGATTACGCAGGGCGTAGTTGTTCGTGATGCCGCCAAACCGGATCGTGCGGTAGTCTTCATTATACCGAAAGGCAGCTTCCCATTCCCAGGTCTTCAACTGGTCCCAGGCATTGGCGAACTCGCCCAGATTGCCTTTGAGCCCGCCGGTAAATAAATAGTTATCCGTCCTGACCTTAAGTGTCCGTAAACCGGCCTCCAACGAACGATAACGAACACCGGTGGTGAACTCGGTCCCCGGAGGAGCCGCGCTTTGCTGCGAGAACGCCGGGAACGAGGTACTAAACCCACCGTTGGAGGTGTAGTCCGCCGTTGTAAACGGATTGAACGCGTTCTGCGTCGGCACACTGATACCGACGCTGCTGATACCGAATGGGTGCGAACCGATCACCGTGCCTCCAGAGAAGCCACCAAGGTCCGTAAAGACGTCCGGGGTGAAGGGTGTCGGCGCCAAACCGCCATCCCAAAATTGCCGGAAGTATTCGAAGTCGGCAAACACGGTCAGGTACTTGTCGCAAATGTCCCGGTCGAAAGAGCCGTAGAGATATTCGCGGTCGGTGGCCGCAATTGCCGGAGTCAGGTCGGCGAAGTTAAAGAACGCGCGCTCGCTCGTGATCGCAGAAGCGGACGTAAAACCCCGGTTCGTATATTGCGTGTCAGTAAACTGGTTCGCGGCTAGGTGCGGTGTCGGCGACCTCAAACCACCAATAATAGACTTGAACGGTTGCTGCGCGGTCCCCAGGAACTGCCGGGTGGTGATGCGACCGGGGAAATTGCCGCTGCGACCGTCGAATCCGTTAAACTGGTTCTTGTCCGCGTCCTGCGAAATCGCGGCATCGCGCGAGTAAATGGCCGCCGCGTTGTAAATCCCCGCGAAAACCACGATGTTTGTCTTGTCGTCGCCAGTACCTGCGAGCATGTAGCCGGTTTCTTCACCACGATCGTTGGCGAAACCAAGGTTCGTGTTGCCGTAGCTGGCGTAAACCTCCAAACCACGGAAGCGATGGATCAAGAACACGTTGACCACGCCAGCCACAGCCTCGGTGCCGTAAATCGGCGAAGCGCCGTCTTTCAAGATGTCGATGTGATCGATCAAACCCAGCGGGAACCGGTTGAAATCAACCGAAGCCGTGCCCGCGTTGGCAAGACGTCGGCCGTCCTGCAAAACCAGGGTCTCTTTTGGATCGATACCGCGCAAGCTGATACGGGTAGTGCCGTCACCACCGTTGGTGTTGTTCTCAGTCGTGTTCGATCCAGTCGATGCCGGAATTCGCAAGATCAGGTCGGTCGGAGTGCGCACTCCCAACCGAGTGATGTCGTCACGGCGATAAGTGTCGACCGGGTTCGGGCCGACTTCTTCCGCAGTGGGAATGTTCGAACCGGTCACGATGACGCGTTCGGCCGTAGCTTCAGTTGCGGCTGGCGCGCCGGCCGGTGCGACGTTTGTTCCTGTCGGCGGTGCGTTCGGCGCCGGCTCTTGAGCGCGCGCGCTCATCGCGATGATTAATGGAAATGCGACGGCGGCTACGAGAGCGACGCGAATTCCCAACGTTTTTTGCACGTTTCTAGTCATTGGTTTCTCCATGGGTTTGGTTAGGTTTGCTAGGGATTATTGAAGAATCGTCGAGCTGACAAGGTTTTTTTTCAGTTTTTTGAAAATATTTTGAACGGGCGACCCGAGCCAACTGTCAGCCCGAGTCCCGTTTTGAGGCGTTCTATCGGATTTTCAGGCCGCTGCCTAGAAAAAAATTCAAGAATTTTTACCCCCTGAACGGACCCTGTTTTGGGGAGCGAACCGTGTCATTAAAAGCCGGATTATCGAGCAGGCCGATTCGTCCTCAATCGTCATTTCAATGCGAAACCTGGGTCCCGCGCAACGCTTCGCCGCGCCGAAACGATTCGGCACAACTATGTAGACTTTCGGCCATCGCGCGATCGCCATTTTTCTGCGCTAATTCCTCGCCTCGCCGGCAAGTCGCAATCGCTTCGGCGAACTGACCATTCTCGGCTTGCGCGGCCGCCAGCGTTCGCAATGCGACCGGGTTTTCACCACCGCTTCGCAATGCCCGCTGCGCCAGCTCGAGCGCTTCCCTGCCCTCGCGCAAACCCGGATCGGTAGCGGTCGCGCGCACCCACGCGATGTTGTTTGCCGCATCCGCATTGTCGGGATCGAATGACAAGCTTTGCTGCCAAGCGGAAATGGCTTCTCTGATTTCACCTTTACTCGCAAACATCACACCGAGATCGTTGCTCGCCCCGATATTATCCGGCTGAATGCTGAGGGCTTTTTGAAAATGGAAAATCGCCGGGTCGGTCTTTTGTTTAGCGGCCAGCGCTCGGCCCAAACCGAAATGCGCCGCTACATTGCCGTCGCGCAAACGCAACGCGCGCTCGTAATGGTCGATCGACTCGTCGATTTGTCCGCGCACAAACAAAATTCCGCCGAGTCCCGCGTGTGCGACATCGCTGTCCGGCGTGACCGCAAGCGTGTGTCGCCATAACGCTTCGGTGTCACGCCAATGCCTCGTTTGTTTCCACGACAAGCTCGACAAAGTGATGAGAACGATCGCGGCGGCAGAGCCCAACATAATTCTTTGTGGTCGCCCCGCCTTGGCCGAAGCGCTCCGGCGCGGCAAGCACGATTTCGTCAGATCCCAAATCAACCAGACGAGCGCGATGTCCAATCCGATTTGTGGAAGATAGGTGTAACGGTCGGCATGGCCCTGCAAGCCAACCTGCACGATTCCAATGACAGGAATCAGCATAACGATGTACCAAAGCCATCCGACGAGGAGATACGGATTTTGTTTTCGTCGGACGATCACAATCGCTGTCAGCGCAATCAGACTGATCGCAGCAATCAAAAGCCTCCAAATTTCGAGCCGGTTCTCCGGATGGACATAAAATGGAATGAGATCGACCGGCCAAAACATTTGCCGGACATATTCAAAATAACTGAAGAGCGCGTTGGTGACCCGCCATTGCAGCGGCAGGAATTGAGTCGAACCAAGCGCAAAGTTCTGGGCCCACAAAGTTGCGACACATGAACCCGCGGATAATGCAAACAGTGGAATCTTTTCGATTACGAGTTTGCTCAATGTCGCTCGTGAAAATCGGTTGAGCGGCCAATAATCGAGCAAGAGCAAGATGATTGGCGTCGTAATCAACATCGGTTTCGACATTAGACCGCACCCGAACAAGATCGACATCGCCAGGTAGCGACCAACCGTTTGTTTTCGCGTCCAGCGGAAGTAAGCCAGAAGCGTGAGCATGAAAAACACACCGCTGAGCACGTCCTTTCGTTCCGCAATCCACGCCACCGATTCGACCCGCAATGGATGAATGGCAAAAACCGCCGCAACAAACGCGCTTGCCCAAACCCTGTTGGTGATCTGCGCGAGCAAAATAAAAAGCAGCACCGCCGCGATGCTGTGGAAAAAGACGTTCACCAAGTGATGCGCACCCGGGTTCACGCCGAACAACTGACAATCGAGCATGTGCGACATCGTCGTGAGCGGGTGCCAGTTCTGGGAATGAACATGAGTAAAAGCCCATGCGATCCCGCGCCACGTCAGCCCTGCTCGCACGTGCGCGTTGTCGAGCACGTAAAGCGGATCGTCGTAATTAACGAATTGGTAATTGCCCGTTTGACCAAACACCGCCCACGTCAGTGCGATCAAAAAAATGCCGATGCCAATCAGGGTCCAACGCGACTGTTTGATACTCACGGTCCGCAATTCAACGACGACTCAACGTTTTTCCAAATGAATCTTCGCTTCATCCTCTTGGCCGTTCTCCAAAAGCGCCTGCCCCAGAAAATATTCGGCATCGGGATACTTCGGGTCGATCGTCAGGGCCGCTTTATAATGAGCGATGGCTTCCGGCAGCCGGTGATCGCGATGAAGACCGACGGCCAGATTATAATGCGCAAGGGCGCTGGACGGCTGCAGCTGCACGACCTGCCGATAATACTGGATGGCTTCATTGATCCGTCCCCGTTCCAAAAGCAGGTTGGCGAGAGTCGTTTCTATGTCCGGATTAGGATCACCAATTTGGGCCGCAGATTCGTACTCGGCTATCGCCTCGTCCATTCGCCCCTCTTTTCCGGCTAAGGCATTAGCAAGTTTTAACCTTACATCGAGATCCTCTGGATATTTCGAGACAAGCGGCCGCAGTTCGGCAATCGCTTCATCCAGTCGTTTCTGGTCCGAAAATAATTCCCCCAGGCCTAAATGAGCGACGTCATTCTTAGTAGTCACGGCCAGTGTATGTCGCCAGATTCTTTCGCTATCGTGCCAGTACCAAACCTGATCCGCGGCACGCAAGCTAAGTGCACTTATTATGATTGCGGCCGCTGCGCCAAGGATAGCCCCATGGTAGCGCCAGGACCTGGCAAGATCGACAACTCCCCAGGTGGCCGCGAGGCAGAGTCCGATCTGCGGCAGATAAGTATAGCGATCGGCATGGGCTTGACCGCCGACCTGCACCAATCCGATTACAGGTACAAGCATAATCAAGTACCAACACCACCCCACAATGAGATAAGGGCTTCGTTTTCTGAGGGCGAAAACGCCGAGCGTAACCGCTATCAATAATGGCGCTGCGCCCGCAACCTGCCAAAGCGGAAGTTTGCCCGGATGATGGTAGGCGAGCGCGAGATTGGCCGGCCAAATCATTTGCCAGATGTAAACAAGACAAGCCACCAGCGCGTTGGTGATTCGCCATGTGAGCGGTAACACCTCGAGCCGGACTAATCCGATTCCTTCATTTTGCGCAACCAGTGTCCCGGCGGCGGACGCGATCGACATAACGACGAGTGGAATTTTTTCAATCAGAACCCTCCGCGCGCTCGAGCCGGAAAAACGTTTGAGCGGCCAATAGTCGAGCAATAACAGAATCACCGGAAGCGTCACCAACATCGGCTTCGACATCAAACCACACGCGAACAAGATCGACACCGACAGGTAGCGGCCGATGTTCGGTTTTCGCGTGTAGTAAAAATAGGCGAGCAGCGTCAGGACAAAGAACAAACCGCTCAAGACGTCTTTCCGCTCCGAAATCCAGGCGACGGATTCAACGTGGAGGGGGTGAATTGCAAAAACCGCAGCCACGAATGCGCTGCTCCCGATAGTGCCACTCCGGTCCGCCAATCGGACGGACTCGTCCTGCGGCGAGCTCGGACTGCCCGTGAATTGCGCGAGCAAGAAAAAAAGAAGGGCCGCTGTCGCGCTGTGCAACAGCACATTCACAAAATGATGCGCACCCGGCTTCAAACCGAAAAGCTGGCAATCCAACATGTGCGAGATCGTCGTTAGCGGATGCCAATTGTGGGAATGGACGTGGGTGAACGCCCAAGCAACGCCCTGCCAGCTCAGTCCGGCCCGAACGTGGTCATTTTCGCTGACGTAAATCGGATCGTCGAAGTTGACGAATTCATGGCCGACCGTCTGGCCGAAAACCGCCCACGTAATCGCAATCAACGCAGCGCAAATCGCGAATTTCAAAACGAGCTGGGCGCGCACAATTTCGGAGGAATTAAGTTCACCCCGACCGGAGTGCAAACAAGTTGTCGATCTTGCCCAGTTCCGGCGCTAAAAGTAACCGTGTGTTCACCGGACTGATCGAAGAGGTAGGTCGCGTGCTTTGGATTCGGATGAGCGACCGGGGCACTCAACTGCAGCTGACGGCGCCAAAGCTCGCGGCCGCGGTTGCCGTCGGCGATAGCGTAGCGGTGAACGGTTGCTGTCTAACGTTGAGCGCGCATCGCGGCGACCAACTCACATTCGACCTTCTCGAAGAAACGCTCGATCGCACCAACTTAAAGGGACTGCGACGGGACAGTCCGGTAAATCTCGAACGCGCACTCATCGCCGGGGCGCCGATGGGCGGTCACTTTGTCCAAGGCCACATCGATTGCAGCGCCAAAGCGATTTCGTTTGAGAGGACCGGAGAAGATTATCGGCTTGAGGTGGATCTACCGAAGGACTTCGCGCATTATGCGGCTTACAAAGGCTCGGTCGCGATCAATGGGATCAGTCTCACCATCGCGGAGCTTTTAGCGAAGAGCTTCGCCGTTTGGATCATTCCCCACACCAAGCGGCACACCAACATCGACAACGTCGAGGTCGGCGCCTTGGTCAATGTTGAATTCGACATTCTGGCCAAGTACGTCGAGCGGATGCTTGCGCGCCACACGCCGGATGATTAAGCAAGCGCCGCCCGCCCGCATTCACTGGCTCTATAATATAGTACGTTTCGGCGCGGCACTATTTTGCCCCCAGGCCCATGATCACGGCCGGGATGGTTCGTAGCAGAATCTTGAAATCCAGCGCGAGCGACCAACGGTCGATGTAATCGAGATCGAGCCTGACCCAGTCTCGAAAATCACGCACCTGATTGCGACCACTAATCTGCCACAGGCAGGTAAGCCCCGGCTTGACGCTCAGGCGCCGGCGTTGGGCGGTATTCTCGAATTTCTCTACTTCGTAAAGTGGCAACGGACGTGGTCCGACCAAACTCATGTCTCCCATCAGGACGTTCAGAAGTTGCGGCAGCTCGTCGAAGCTGGTTCGGCGCAGCCAACCGCCGAACCGCGTGATGCGCGGGTCCGATTCCACCTTGAAAACGGGCCCGCTCATCTGATTGAACGGCTCCAGCTCGGCGCGCCGCATCTCGGCGTCGTCGGTCATCGAGCGAAATTTGTACATGACAAAAGCTTTGCCGTATTTGCCGGCGCGGCGTTGTCGAAAAATTACCGGCCCCGGCGATGTGATCCGAATAATGAGCGCGGCAATCGCCATCGGAATTGCCATGACTAACAGGACGATCAACGCCACAACGCGATCGAAGATATCCTTAATCAACAGCGCCCAGGAAACTTCCGGCGTTGAACGGAAAACCAACATCGGACGCCCGGCGAACGCGTCGAAATCCGGTTTCGCGATCGATGTCCGAATAAAATCGGCCACCAACCAGGCCGGGACGCCTTCTACTTCGCAGGCGCTGATGGCCTCTTCGACCCGATTCAGCTGGCTGTGGCCGGCGGCGAAAATAACTCGCGAAACCGCATGCCGATGCATCGCTTCGACCAGATCAGAGATTGGCTGCTGCTCGATGTCGATCCGCCCAACCACATCGATGAGTAACCTTTGTTCCGTGGTAAACGACCGCTCCAGAGCGGCCAAATCCTGGGGCAAACCCGCCAGCAACACCGGTTCGCGTTGCACGCCGCGCACCGCTCTGCGCCGCAGACGCGCGGCAATTAATCGTTCCTTTGCCAGCAACACGACCGTGCCGATCAAAATGAATAGGAGAGGAACCGTTCGATTGGCCAGCGGCAAACGGAGAAAAATCACGCATCCGCTGACGATGATGCTGAGCCCGATCATAGCGCGCGCGATCTGCATGATCGAGCGCCACTTGGTCTTGTTGAGCGGCGATTGATAAAAACCTTGCAGGTCGAGCAAAATCGGGCCGAACGCCATGATCGGAATGAGCAGCCAGGCGTAATTACTTTGCGGATCGACGCTCTTGCTCAGGTTAAACCAGACTGTGCTGTAATAACGCAGGGCATAGGCAGCCCATAACGACAGCGCCAGTAGGAACGCGTCGATTAGGACTTGCAGCTGCGTGTTTAGTTCCTGTCGTCGCGCGAGCATGCTACAAAAGGAGCAATCATCGCCCTTTCCTGATTTTTGGAATTGCTAATTATATGATAACGCGCAGGCCGGTCAAAGAAGCGAACCAGCTTATCGTTGGTGTTATCGCCTCGCCCGTCGATCTCCGTTTCGCCGTTACCATGCATCAGCCGCCGGACCTTTTTGAGCTTCGACTCGACCATCTCTGCGGCATGCTCGGTCCACTCGAGCGCAAGATGTCGATCTTGTCCGGTGGCCGTGGCGAGCCCGCCCCGGTCATCATCACCGCCCGCGACCCACGCGAAGGTGGCGCGAATAATCTTTCGTTCCAGCAACGGCTCGACTTGCTTTTGCGTTTTTTGCCGTACGCCAAATATCTCGATGTCGAACTGCGTTCGGCGCGCGGATTTAAATCTCTGCTTGAGCGCGCCCGAAAACAAAATGTCCGCCGGATTCTTTCGTTCCATAATTTCAAATCTACACCATCGCCGCGCAGCTTGCGCGCCAAGGCAGCGTCAGCCAAAGCGCTCGGCGCCGACATCTTCAAAGTCGCAACGCGCACCGATACCCCGGCCGAGCTCGCTCACCTTGTCGATTTTGTGATGAATAAACGTGTCGATCTTTCGGTGAGCGCGATGGGCATTGGCAGACTCGGCGCAATCTCCCGTTTGCTGCTCGCCAGTTACGGATCCGTTCTTAATTACGGTTCACTTCGCCGAGCACAGGTCCAAGGACAATTGCCGATCGAACTGTTGCGTTCCGCGTTGCGGCGTTGACATTGTTCCAGGCGTTGGCGCGCTTCTTTTCATTTTCAACAAACAAGGGCGCCAACTTTACGGCGGGAGCCGCTGAGCGGCAGCGAATGCGGCAGGGAAGCGGGGCAGCCGGGATTAATAGCCGGCGTAACGCCCGCGCGCGGCGCTGGATCCTGACGTAGATTAAAATTTCTCGCGCGATTGCGCTCAAGGAAGGATATTAATCCAGGGACGGAAATCGAAAGTGAAAAATGGGTCGGTAGATTTACCCGATGAAGTGCCGGTGATGCCCTTGCCGGGCGCAGTCCTGTTTCCGCATGCGCTGTTGCCGCTTTATATTTTTGAGCCGCGCTATCGCGACATGCTCGAGCACGCGCTCCAACACGACCGGATGTTTAGTGTGGCGCTGATCAAACCGAGCTGTCCGGAATGGCACGCTCCGGAAGATTTCTTTCATTTCGCTACCGTCGGTCTCATCCGCGCCTGCGTCGGTCGCGACGATGGCACTTCGAATCTCGTTCTCCAGGGGTTGCATCGCGTCCGTTTCTCAAGCTTCCAACAAGAGACTCCGTTCCCCGTCGCCAGGATCGACATCATCGAGTCGAGCAACGACACCGCGACGGTTAAGACGGAAGCGCTCGGCGAAAAAGTTCTCGAGCTTTATCGCAAATTAAAGCGGGCCGAGCGCCGGCTCCCGCCAAAAGTTGACCGCTATCTTGCCCAGCTCGGCGATCTCGAAATGCTCGCCGATTTGGTTGCTTCAACTTTCGTCGACGATCCTCTCCGGCGACAGCGCATGCTGGAAGAGTCCTCCCTCAACCAACGGCTGCGGCTGTTGATCACTTATTTGCAGGACGAAATCGGCACCGCCACGATTTAAGGCAAAGCGCCCCGCTCGCCCGAAATTCGCGCGTATTCCTCCATCAAATAACGGTCGGTCATTCCCGCCACGTAATCGCAAACCGTGCGATGCAAACCTTCCTGATCGATCCGATTGGTTGCGACTTCGCCGAGCTGGCGCGGATCGGCCAGGTAACTCTCGAAAACTTTTCGCAGCATCTCACCGGCGCGCTGGTTCACTTTCGCCACTCGTGGATGGTAATAAACGTTGGCGTAAAGAAATTTTCGAAGCGCGGCGTTCGCTTCCTGCAGCTCTTCGCTGTAGTGAATGAGCGGCGCTTCCTGCCTGCGCACGTCATCCGGACTTTCTGGATTCGCCTTGGGAATTGAGGTCGCGCTCGTTCCGACAACGTCCTGCACTTGGACGTCGATGATGTCGCGAATGATCAATTTATGCAGCTCCGGTTCACGCGCTTCCGGATAACGCGAGAGCACATTGCGTTCGCTCCGTTGCCAAACCAGATTCTGCTCCAGCTGCTTGCCGTTCAGAATTTCAAAATCAACCGCGTCGTCGAGATCGTGACTGTAGTAAGTAATCTCGTCCGCCAGATTCGCGATCTGTGCTTCGAGGGACGGGCATTTATATTTTTGTCCGCCCGGTGACGTCGCTTCGTAAAAATCCTGATGCTTTTGCAAACCTTCGCGGACCTCGAAAGTTAAATTCAATCCCGGGAATTCCGGATACGCGTTCTCGAGCAACTCGACTACCCGCAAACTTTGCCGGTTGTGTTCGAATCCGCCGTGGTCGCGCATGCATTCAGCCAAAATTTCTTCGCCGGAATGGCCGAACGGCGTGTGCCCGAGATCATGCGCCAGCGCGATCGCTTCGGCCAAATCTTCATTCAGCGCGAGCGCGCGGGCAATCGTCCGACTGATCGACGCGACTTCAATTGAATGGGTCAGCCGCGTCCGCAAATGATCGCCGGTGCCGTTCAAAAAAACCTGCGTCTTATATTCGAGCCGGCGAAATGCACGCGAATGAATGATGCGGGCACGGTCGCGCTGAAACTCCGTCCGATAGGCATGGCTCTGTTCGGGATATTTTCGTCCGCGCGACTCGCCGGACTTTTGCGCGAACGGCGCGAGAGTGGCGCGCTCGGTCGCTTCCATCTGTTCGCGGGTCTTCCAACCGTCGTTCACTGCCAATTACTCCGCGGTGTCGATGTGACCTTTACCACGCCGAAGCCTCGGCGAAGGCGGGTTGCTTCCATTTCTCCCCGCGTTTTCCAACCGTCCTTCACCTGGCGGTTAATCCTTTAACGTCGATCTTGTCGGTTGCTCTGCCGCGCCAGAGCCTTGGCGAAGGCGGGCCGCGTCCAATTTTTCGCGCAACGCGCGCTCCGTCTGCCGCGCTTGCAATCGCAGGACCAGCAGATCGAAGAGCGCAAGCAACAGCGCCGTAAAAGTGAGCCAGATGCAGACGATCCAAAAGAAAATCACCCGCCACGGGTGTTCCCGCGGATTCAAGGCCGGCGCCAAAACCGTAAAACCTAAAATCAGCAACAAGAGCGCGAGCGCGAGCAAAACCAGCATCGCTTTCCGGCGGGTGTTCTGGTCGCGAATCACTCCGCGGGTCGCGTGCACGACAAACGACGTTGCCTCCAACTGTTTTTCGTCGGACGAGTTTTCCATCAAACAATTTGCCAGCGACGCACGCAAGCTACTTGTCGATCTTACAATTCAAATAATTCAAGACAATCGACTTCTCAGGAACGATTCGCAGTGCTTTGATAACCCGGGATGAGAAAAGCGAAGAAGAAAACAGGATCACGCAAAAAGAAACCCGCGGCAACGAAGGAAAACCGGAGCCCAGTCTTAAAAGAACGCCTCGAAGCGGAGTTCGCCCAGGCGGTGAAAAGCGCGAAGACCTACGTCGGAAATCCTCAACGGTTGCAGTCGCTCTTCCAGGAAGCGTCAAACCAGGCCGCGGCGATGCCGAAGGATCCGTTTGCAGAAACGTGGCCATACTTTCAGGCCATGTTGCGTTTGATTCGCGCTTATTCCGAAGGCAAATACCGCGAAGTCCCCGAGAGCACGCTGGTCGTGATCATCGCGGCCATCATTTACGTCGTAAATCCGCTCGATGTAATTCCGGACGCACTTCCAGCACTCGGTTTTCTTGATGACGCGACCGTTTTGGCACTGGCCGTCCGTCGAAGCCGCCAAACTTTGGACGACTTCGTGGCGTGGGAAACCGCCACCTTATAGGCAGGCAGCGGTTGTCCAGTTTCGCCAGGAACACAGCCATTGCGAGTGTGCCAAAACTGGCTCTGACTATAAGAGGATATGAGGCGCGCCCGGCAACCGAAGTCACGAGGGGAAAGATTATCAGCGCCAAAGAAGGACGACGTCTCTCCAAAAAGGGCGCCTCGTAGTCCTGCTTTCTCGCAAGCTCTAACCAACGCTCGGTGGTATGCCAAAGATCCGGAACGATTACGTCAACTCTTTAAGGAAGCAGTAAAAAAAGCTCCGACGATACCGAGAGGCTCGTTCAAGGATCTTTGGGCGTACTTCCAGGCGATGTTGCGTTTGATTCGCGCCTATTACCGCCGCGAATACCGCAATGTCCCTACACAAAATCTAGTGATGATAGTCGGTGCGATCATTTACATCCTGAATCCGTTCGACCTTATCCCCGATTGGATTGCCGGCCTTGGTTTTGCCGATGATGCAGTTGTCCTGGCGTTTGCGGTCCGACAAACCCGGCAGACGCTGGACGACTTTATGACATGGGAAATCGCTTCACGCGAGCGGCCTGCGCTCTGATTTCGGCATCATACCAATAAGAGCGCGGGATTTTCGAGAAGGTGGCGGAGCTCTTTCAAATACTCCGCGCCCAAAGCGCCGTCGACCACGCGATGATCGCAGCTCATCGTGATCGACATCCGATGGCCGACGACGATCTGGTCGCCATCGTCGATCACCGGAACCTTGGAGACCTTGCCGATGGCGAGGATGAATCCTTGCGGAGGATTGATTACGGCGGAGAAACTGTCGATCCCCATACCGCCAAGATTTGAAACGGTGAACGTGCCGCCCTGAAATTCCTCAGGCTTCATTCGCTTGTTCCGCGCCCGACTGGCGAGGTCTTTTACTTGCTCGCTGATTTCACGAAGAGATTTGTTTTGCGCCGCGCGAATCACCGGCGTGAGTAATCCGTCTTCGATCGCGACCGCGATCCCAAGATCGATATCGGCATACTGGACAATCGCGTCGCCGTCGAACGAAGCATTCACTCGCGGAACTTTGACCGCCGCCTGCACGGCCGCTTTCAAAACAAAATCGTTCACCGTGATTTTGGCCGTGTCCGCGCCTTCGCCGGCGGATTTCAATTCTTCGCGCGCAGCCATCAGTGGCGCGGCGTTGATCTCGATCGTGAGATAGAAATGCGGAACCGGGCCAAGACTTTCGACCAAACGCTGGGCGATGATCTTGCGCATCCCGGAAAGTTGAATGCGCGCACCTTCGCTGGCCTTGATTGAAGGAGCGGGTTTCGGTTGCGCTTTTGCACCACCGCGGTCAGCGACCGCGGCTACAGATTTTGCTGCCACGCGGACATCGGTTTCGGTCACCCGACCTTCGGGACCTGTTCCCTTCACGCTCGCAAGGTCGACACCGAGCTCGGCCGCAACCCGCCGTGCGACCGGTGACGCTTTAACTCGAGCCTCTTCGGTCCGAGCCGGACTAGCACTTGCCTCCACCGGTTTCTTCTTTTCCTGTGGCGCCGCAGTTTCTTTTTCTTTTTTCGCAGCCGGCGCGGGCTTTTCCGTTTCTGCTTGCGGCTTCTTTTCCGTTGTTACCGGTTCCTTTTTTTCTTCTTTTTTCGGAGCTTCCTCTCCTTCGCCGCCGATAAACGCGATTTTGTCGCCGACGTTCACCTTCCCGCCTTCTTCGACGTAAATTTCGGTGAGCGTTCCGTCCTCCGGCGATTCCCATTCCATCGTCGCCTTGTCGGTTTCGATTTCAGCAATGACTTCGCCGGCCGAAACTTTGTCGCCCTTTTTCTTTTTCCACGAGACGAGCGTCCCCTCGGTCATGGTGTCGCTCAATTTCGGCATTTGAACTTCGGGCATGGCTCGTTAGGCGTAGCAGACTTTTTTCACCGCGGCCATTAACTTGTCGGCATTGGGCAAGACAAATTTCTCAAGTCGCTCATTGTAGGGCATTGGCACATCCTCCTGGGAAACGCGGATGATCGGCGCGTCGAGCTCATCAAAAATATTTTTCTGGATGCGGTAACAAACTTCGGCGCCCACACCGCAGAAGGGACGATCTTGTTCGACAATCACCGCGCGGTGGGTCTTGGACACCGAATTGAAAATGGTGGCCTCATCGAGGGGCTTGATCGAGCGAAGATCGACAATCTCCGCTGAAATATCTTCCTCCTCGAGCTGAGCGGCGACCGCGATCGCAAGTGGGACGGTTTGGGCGTAACAAATAATCGAGACATCGCTGCCCTCGCGTTTCACTTCGGCCTGGCCGAGTGGAATGAGCAACTCTTCATCGGGTGGTTCGACCATTCCTTTCGAACTGTAGAGAAGCTCCGCTTCGAGCACGAGAACGGGGTTGTCGTCGCGCACGGCCGTTTTCAATAAACCCTTGGCATCGCGCGGCGTAGCTGGCGTGCAAACCTTCAGACCGGGCGCGTTGGCATACAGAGATTCCGTCGCGTGCGAATGGGTTGCGCCAAGTTGGTGTGCGGGTCCATTTGGGCCGCGGAATGTAATCGGGATATTGAACTGGCCGCCCGACATCATGAACATGTTTGGCGCGTTGTTCACGACCTGATCGAAAGCGACCAGCGAAAAGCTGAAGGTCATGAATTCGATAATCGGGCGCAAACCGACCATGGCTGCGCCGACACCGAGTCCGGCGAAACCATTTTCGCTAATCGGAGTGTCGATAATTCGCTTGGGTCCAAATCGTTCGAGCAACCCCTGGCTTACTTTGTAAGCGCCGTGATATTCCGCGACTTCCTCGCCCATCAGAAAAACATTCGAATCGCGCGCCAATTCTTCGGCCAGCGCTTCGTTCAATGCCTGACGGTAAGTGATCTCTCTCACGACTCCGCCTTTGGAGCTGGCGCGCCCTCGCGTCGTTTCCGCTCCGGTTCGATCGGTCCCTTGAAGTAGACGTAGTCGTACACTTTCTCGACCGGCAACTCCGGGCTGCTCTCAGCAAATTTCACCGAAGCGAGCACAGTCTCCTTCGCCTTCTTGTCGAACGCATCAAACTGTTCGTTGGTCAGTTTGCCCTCACGCGTGAGCTGGGCGCGCAGACGAATGATCGGATCGTCCAGCCGATATTTCTCCAGCTCTTCCTTGGTTCGATAACTGGCCGGGTCGGACATCGAGTGCCCGCGGTACCGATAAGTTCGGATCTCAACAAAAGCGGGATGCGGATCTTTGCGAATCGAGGTGACGATCTCGCTCAGTTTGTCGCGCACCTCGCGAAAGTTCATGCCATCGACGATGTCGCTCGGGATGTCATAGCCTTCAGCTCGATCGACGATTTGCTTCAACGATGTCGACCTTTTCACCGACGTTCCCATGGCGAAAAGATTGTTTTCGCAAATGAGGACGACTGGAAGTTTGAGGAGCGCAATCAGATTCAACGCTTCGTGGAACGCACCTTGATTGATCGCGCCGTCGCCGAAGAAGCAAAGTGTGACGCGATCTTCCTCACGATATTTCGAGGCGAACGCCATTCCCGCGGCAAGCGGAACGTGCGCGCCGACAATCGCGTGCCCGCCGTACATGTGGTTTTTCTTGTCGAAAAAATGCATCGAGCCGCCGAGCCCTTGCGAACAGCCGGTCGCTTTGCCAAAAAGTTCGGCCATGCATGCGTTCGCGCTCGTGCCGCGAGCGAGCGCATGGCCGTGATCGCGGTATGCGGTGATGATGTAATCATCGTCGCGCACGGCCGCGACCGCGCCGGCGACGACCGCTTCCTGGCCGATGTAAAGATGGCAGAAGCCGCCGATCTTCTGCGCTTGATACTGCTGGCTCGCGCGTTCCTCGAAACGCCGAATCAAGAGCATCAGCGCGAGCATCTCGACCTCGTCGCGTTGCTCGGCCCGCTGCATCGAAATTTAGGCGACGCGAGGCAATCCAGCTCCAGCGCGCGCCCGGCTGGTCTTTCGCCCGAAGCTCATGCACACGACGAACAACGCCGTAAAAAAGAGATCGCCGAGAAGCGAGTTGCGCAAAAACATCCAAGCAGGCGTGGCGCCGTTGTAAACCGGCAGCCCGATGGTTTGCGCCTGCACAAAACCAGCGAACGTCTTCGGATAACCCGGCTCGTACACCCACGAGACGCAGTTCGTGACGAAATAGAAGATCAGCGACGCTGCGATTGAGGCGGGCAGCAGCGTCTTCAACGAAGCGCGGTTTTGCAGCGACCAGCCGAGCAAACCAATAAGCGCAAATCCCACGTAATGCGAGATGACAAATGGGCTACCCAACGACGCGTGATAACGAAAGACGTTCAAAGCCACATCCGACAAGAGCAGTGAAACCATTGGAATGGTTAGCTTGTAGCGAGTCGGGAAATAAGCCGCGCCGCAAAGTGCGATCGCGGCCAGCGGCGTGAAGTTCATCCAACCAACAGCGTCGATTGGTCCAAAAAAGCCGACCAGGATGCGAAAAAGAATCGCTGATGTAACGAGCAGAAGAGCAGGAATCATCGCGAGAATTTAGCTGTCCTGCGGGAGTTGCAAAGATGATTCGGATCCAGCCGCGCAATGGGACAATCGTTGTCCGGACGAGTTATTTTTTGACGCGAATCAAAGCGTTAAGCCGCGCTTTGCGTCGATCGGCGGCGTTACGATGAATAATGCCGCGTTTGGCCGCTTTATCGAGGGCTGAAATCAGTCCCCGAATTTGTTCTGCGTCAGGGTTGGCCGCACCGCGGACTCGCTTCTGTAAAGTGCGCAGCCGCGTTCGCACACTGCGGTTTTGGTTCGCGCGCGCGACTGATTGCCGGGAACGTTTGGCTGCAGATTTCGTATTGGCCATGGCTTAGTCCCGAAAATCTACGGGGCGTGGACGGTCGCGCAGACTGCTAAAATGTCAAGATGTCGATCTTGAATCAGGCCCGCGGACCGGACGCGACCTTGAGCTGCGAAGAATCTTTTCTCAGCGCCGAACCCGATGCGGGAGCGTCAAAACCGTAAATTTCGGGGTCGGCCATCTTCGAAGCTTTTGGCAAGCGGTCCTGAACAATTTCAACTGCAGTTCCGAGCGGAAGCTGGTTGTAAAGTGCGGTCACGTCGGTCGATCGCATGCGGATGCAGCCGAAACTTGCCGGCCGGCCAATCGTCTTCTCTTCGTTCGTTCCGTGAATGTAAATGCAGCGCTTGAAAGCATGTGCATTCGAGACTTGGAGTCCGCGCAGCCAAATAATGCGCGTCATCACCGGATCGCGGCCCGGAGTATTCGGCTGCAGAATCTCGCCCGTCCAGCGACGATTATGGAAAACCGCACCAAATGGCGCGTGGTCGCCAATTTTTTGCGCGACCTGCAATAATCCAAGTGGAGTGGCGAGACTGCCCAAGCCGTCCCCCAATCCGTACTTCGATGTCGAAACCGGGTAGGTCGCTGCAATCGATCCGTTCTCGATCAGCATCAGCTTTTGATCCGGAACGCTGATGATGACGCGAGTGGAAAGAGTTGGGGCCGGCACAGTAATGGCGCGAAGAGGGACAGCGCACAAAATCAGCGCAACAGCGAAGACGGAGGAACGAAACATCCGGGCTCTCTTACTCAGAAAACGCGTTTTGTCACGCGGGAATTGGAGAAGCGGAGCGGGAAGCGCCGAAGGTGACTTTCGGCGACCAAGGCAGGAGCGACGAAAGGGAGACATAGAAAAACCCGCCTTGAAACAAGAGCAGGAATGGTACCGACAGGAACTGCCGGTGGGCGACCGCGAACCAGACGAAGTAGCTGAAGTAGATGGCGAAGGCCAGTTCCGCGATCGGCAGCGCCGATTTTAGCGGCCGATATTTGCAACTCCGCCACGCCTGCGATTTTCGCTCGATCCCGTACTTCGGTGTCCGCGTAAAATCCGATTTGTGATTGAAGATCGCTTCCAGGACCGCGCGCGCGTTGTTGAGTGAAAGACCGATGCCGAGCGCAAGCAAACATGGAAGAAGCAACATCTGTTTCATCCACGTGCGCGGGTGAAGCTCGCGCTGCGCGCAGACATAAAACACTGCTACCGACACCGACGCGGTAAGAAAAATCGGAACGTCGATCAAGAGAGTACGCACCCAGCCGCTCTGTGGCCCGCCCGTCGATGGATGCAAGAGCACACACAAACAGGCGAGGAGCAGATACGCAAAGTTCGAGACCAGGTGACCGGTCGCTTCAGCCTTAATCGCGAAAGACAGCTCGCTGCGCCAGATCCGGGGCAAGAGTTTTTTGCAGGTCTGAATGGAGCCTTTGGTCCAGCGATGCTGTTGGGACTTGAAACCATTCATGTCCACTGGCAACTCGGCCGGCGTCACCACGTCAGGAAGAAAAATGAATTTCCAGCCAGCGAGCTGAGCGCGATAGCTCAGATCGAGATCTTCACAGAGCGTGTCGTGCTGCCAGCCCCCGGCCTCCTCGATGCAAGAGCGCCGCCAAAGCCCAGCTGTGCCGTTGAAATTAAAAAAGCGTCCGCTCCGGCTGCGCGCCGTTTGCTCGAGCAAGAGATGGCCGTCCAAAAACATGGCCTGCATCCGCGTGAGCAACGAGTAGCCGCGATTTAAATGACCCCAGCGGGATTGGATCATGCCGATCTTTGGATCGGTGAAAAAATGGATCGTGTGCTGAAGTAAATCTGGCGGCGCAACGAAATCGGCGTCGAGGATGCAAACAAACTCGCCCGCGGCCGACTCGAGTCCGGCGGCAAGGGCACCGGCCTTGAATCCGGTCCGATCAACTCGATGAATCAGCTGAACATCGAAGCCGCGCTGCCGCAATTCTTCGGCGCACGAAGCAGTCACTTCCCGCGTGTCGTCGGTGGAATCGTCCAGGACTTGGATCTGCAACAATTCTCTCGGATAATCGAGCTCGCTGACCGAGCGCAAAAGGCGCTCCACTACGTAAATTTCGTTAAAAATCGGAAGCTGAACGGTCACTCGCGGCAGCTGCCGAAACCGGCCCGCCGGAACCACCGCGCGTTTGCGGTTCTTAAGGAAGAGATAAATGATGAAATACCGGTGAACGCCGTAAGCAGAGAGGCCGATGAGCACGGCGAGGTAACACGCCGTCCAAATCACATAGCCGAGGCTTCCTTGCATAAGGTTGGCTGCCAGTTATTAAGACAGCAGGTGCGCATGATGGCGTTTCCGTCGCCAGCGTCAAATCAAAAATGGCGTGATTGCCTCTGCAAAACAGAGCCGAAGCAGGTCAAAATCCGCACGGTGTCGATCTTGGTCGCGCTGACACTGGTGCCAGTAGCAATTGGCGAGAATCAAGAAGAACCAACCGAAGACAAGCAACACGAACGGGAAGAGCTTGGCGTCAATGCCTACACCGCGCCTTCGATCGAAAGGATCTTTGCCCAGCTCGACCAGCTTCGGCCACTACCGTTCGATCAATTGAAGCGGGAGCTTCCGCAATCAATCGTCGCCGGCCGCGAGCATAAAGGATTAGTTTTTGGCGGATTGATTGCCGATGGCTTTCTGCTTGTCGAAGCGAAAAGGAAGAATCTGGTCGAAAATTTCGGACGCGTCTTGATGGAACAAGCGCGCGCCCTGGGCGTGGGCGATCGGGTGATGCGCCACAGCGCGAGCCTGACTGAGCTCGGTCGGCGCGGCGCATGGCAACAAGTGCGCCAGGAACTGATCGCAACCCAAACGGATGTCGAACAAGCAATGATCGAATTGCGCGACGAGAAGATGGCACACCTGATCAGTCTCGGCGGTTGGTTGCGCGGCTTGGAGATTTCGGCGGGAGGTGTGGAAACAGAATTCTCTCCGCCGCGCGCGAAGATTTTGGCGCAGCCGGAGTTGGCCGACTACTTCGGCGCTGAATTGAAAACGCTGCCGCCGACGGTTGCCCACTTGCCGCTTTTTGAAAAGATTCGCGCCAGCATAAAGAAATTGCAGCCAATCTTGGGTAAATCGCCTGAAGCCATCACCCGGGCAGACATCGGCCTCGTTCGCACGGAAGCAAGCGGATTGAACGAGGCGATTCGCCGGGGCGAATAATCAGGTGTCGGTCAGGGTCAGCGGCAAGCGCCTTGCTGATATGCTATCTTAGTTACCCAGCGGTATGCCATTGCGATACCTCCTGAAGAAAGCCCGGCACGATCGGTTTGAACGCTTCAACATCGTCGTTTCGATCCTTTTGGCCGGATGGGTGCCTTCGATCGTAATACTCTTTGTCTCCTTCACCGTTCTCGGCCCCAGGCTCGAGTCGAAAATTTTGCGCGACCGACAAACCTTTGTCCAGCTCATCAGCCGCCTCGTCGGTGATGACCTCAGCCGGACTCAGGGGATCATCGATTTCTACCAAACGCTTCCTGACGTCTCACGGATTCTGAATTCATCGAATCAGCAGTCAGCGGCCCAGCAATGGCTCGGCACAACTTTTTATTCGCACCCGCGGATCGATGGAATGTTCCTCACCGGTCGCGACGGACGATTGATCGCTTCAATTCCTTATGACCCGGCAATGATCGGAAAGGATTTGGATTCGAACCTGTGGCGGCCTGACGCGGATAAAACTTCCGCCGCCTTCGTTTCGCCGGTCCATCCCCGTTTTTCCGACAAGCGAATGGTCACTGACATCGTGGGCGCGGTGCGCACGCCCGATAAAAATATTACCGGCTATCTCGGTGTCTCAGTCTTGGTAGAGCGAATCGGCCGCCGTCTTTCCACCATCCAATTCGCCGACCAATCAACCTGCCAGGTCATCGATCAAGCCAGGCAACCGCTATTTGCGAACGACTTTCAGCCAAACCTGGGGACATCCTCCGGGACGAGATCGATTGGACCGAGAGAGATCAGCGAAACTAAAAATGGAAACCTCGAGCTCGCCGGCAATCTCTATTCGTTCAGTCCAGTCGAGTCGACCGGATGGACCGTTGTAGTCCGACAGCCCAAAGCCGTCGCTTACAAACCGGTGCATGATCTGATTGGCAACATGGCCGTGCTGGCGGGCTTGCTCATGGGACTTGCTGCAGTCTTTGCCTGGCTTGGTGGAATTTTTTATCGCCGCCAAACGGAGGCCGCCCGCCGGATCGAGCGCGAAGTCATTTTCAGCGAAAAGATCCTCGCCAACATGCCGGTCGGCATCGCCTTCGTCGATCCGATCTCGAAGAAATTTTTGCAGGCCAACGAAGCATTCAGCCAAATGGCACAACGGTTCGGCGGTTTAAGCCAGAACCGTGAGATCGTCGGCGCGGCCTACGACGATGTGAAGATTGCGCCGGTTGATGCGATTGAGCGGGTTCTCTCATTCGGCACCCCATTTCAGTTGATCGAGCAACCATTTCGGGACGAAGGGGACATGACTCACTTCGTCAACGTTACACTTTTGCGTTTGCAAGCGGCCGACCAAACGATTCAGGGAGTCCTTTACTTGGTGGATGACAGGACTCGCGATGTCACTCTCCGGCAGGAGCTGATCAACGCGAACGCGGCCAAAGATCAATTCCTCGCACTTCTTTCGCACGAATTGCGCAACCCTCTCTCCCCCGTGATTGCGATGGTCGGCGAATTGGAAGCGACCGCCCCACGTTCGCCCAAACTGCAGGAAGCTCTCGAAGTGATTCGACGCAATGTCGAACTGGAAGCCCGCTTGATCGACGACTTGCTGGATGTGACGCGCATCGCCAAAGGCAAATTGCAACTCAGTTTTGAAGTTGTTGACTTGCACGAAATCCTGCGACGCGCCTACGAAATTTGCCGCGAGGATCTGGCCAAAAAATCAATCGAGGTAAAATTTGAACTCGACGCTCAAGGCGTCCATGTGGAGGGCGACCCGGCGCGACTACAGCAGGTGTTTTGGAATCTGGTCAAAAACAGCGTCAAATTTACGCCCGCCAACGGCCGAATCACGATCGCGACGTCGAACATTCTGCCGGACGAAATTGAAGTTCGTATCACCGATACCGGAATCGGGATCGAGCCGGAGAAGGTCGAAAAAATCTTCAACGCTTTCGAGCAGGGACAAACTTCTATTACTCGCCGCTTTGGCGGCCTTGGACTTGGCCTCGCCATTTCCAAGGCGATGGTAGACGCCCACCATGGAAAAATTCACGTCGAAAGTCCAGGGAAAGACAAAGGCTCGACTTTCGTGGTCCAGCTGAAAACAGTTACCGCGCCGGTTCGCGTGGAAAACGGCGCGGATGGCGAGCGCCTAACCGTCCCGGACAAGATGAAACCCATTTCACGTCGCCACCGACTTCTTGTCGTCGACGATCACGCCGATACCTGCACCGGAATGAAAATGATGCTCGAACGCCGCGGCTACGATATAACCGTCGCATACTCCGCAGGCGCCGCCTTAGAAAAAACGGAGCAGGAGGATTTCGACTTGCTGATTAGCGACATCGGCCTGCCGGACCGAAGCGGTTATGAGTTGATGAGCGAATTGCGAAAAAGCAAAGGCTTATCTGGAATCGCGCTGAGCGGTTTCGGAATGGAAACCGACGTGAACAAAGCGCTCGATGCCGGATTTTCAGAACATCTCACCAAGCCGATCAATTTCGACCGACTCGAACAGGTCATTCGTCACCTTCTCGAATCGACATCTTAAAGTCGCCACCGGCGAAGATGTCGATCCTGCCGCAATTTACTGACCGTTGGGCCGGGTCGCGGCCGCCGGAGCTTTCTTGGCCGCGGCTTCCTTTAATTCACGGGACAATTTTTCGACCCGTTGTCGCATTACCTTCCCCGCCTTGAATTTCACGGTCGCGCGCGATGGAATGACGAAACTGCTACCCGGTTGATTTGGGTTTCGTCCCACCCGCGGTTTGGTCAATCGCGGTTGGAAAATTCCAAAGTTACGCAGTTCGACCGGAACATTGTTGGCCAAACTGTCAGTAATCTTGTCGAGGGTGCGCTGGACAATGTCGAAGACCTGGTGTTGCACCATTCCGGTCTGGTTGCTAATCGCAACCACGATGTCGCGTTTCGTAAGTTTTGCCATACTTCCAAACAATGAATCGTTCGTCAGGGCACAATCGCGGGCACAATTGGCAAAGAAAAGTAAATTCTTTGGCCCGAATCGCCTAACGCCTGGCCTGATCCGGCTTAGCGCGCCGTCGCCGGACGCTGCAACAGGCGGTTCAGGTAATAACTGAACGCCGTCTGCTCGGCCAAATCCTTGCGTCGCGCTTTAAGATGGCCCTGCATCAAACCGAGTTTTGTGAAGACGCCGTTCCAATCCGTTTCCAACCGGCGAACTTCCTCATTAGAAAGATCCCGCACGCCACGCACGGAAACGCCGCGTTGCAAAACGCTCATTGCTTTGCCCGAGACCTCCGCAACCATGTTTAGTTCGCGAAAAACGTATTCGATTTCTTGCAATAAATTGCCGCGGATTTCGGTAAACTGGTGCTCCTGTTCGGTCGATATGATCGGCTTCGCCTTATCCAGACCGTAGGTGATGAGATCGTGGAGTTTCTTCCAGTTCTCCAGCTGCAATGTGACTAAACGCAGCTTCGTTTCGAGATCCTTGTCGCGCATGGGAACGGTCCTAAACACTCACCAGCTCTAGGGTCTCATCGAGCTTTTGCAGATTATCGATCAGCAAATGCGCCCAAGGCCGGTTCACCGTTTGTTCCTGGCTGATGATTCCCTCTTCAAAATAGAATCGGCCTTGTCGCCACCGGAAAATCTCGGCCACCGCCGCCTCTCCTTCGACTGAACCAAACACGGCATGCCGCACCGAACCCTGCTGGAGATAGATCTCGCTGTTGCCGCGCCCAGACTTAAAAGTAAAACGTCCGCTCCGCTGGCTTAAGCAGCTCATTTGCAAAATCTCGGCCGCCGAAAATTGATTAAGGTTTCCAATCAGCGAATGGCACGGGTCGATTCCTTCCGAAGCCGCGCCTGCTTGCGTATCGAGCGACCGAACAAAACGCGTCAAAGTCGCTCCCAACCGTCGATCGCTTCGGGCTCCGGACAACAATTCGATATTTTGCTCCTTTGCTCTCAGGCTGATGTCTGAGCGGCGCCCGCCCTGAAGCAAACAAGCAATGGTCAGAGATGGAAAATGCTGCCGCAGATTTGTCGCCTGGTCGACAGCCAGCGCCGCATCGCCTTCAATTAGTAGACCGTCGAAATTCTCCTCGAGCAATGCTTGAACCGCTTCCGACAGATTCCGCACAATCTGGGTCTCCAAAGACTCGATCTGGTCGAGAATGGCAAGCGCGCGATCCTGGAAGACCGGATCAGCGTTTAAGGCCAGGAGTCTAGTTTCCATAATTCCCAAACAGGTGGAAAAAACTATAGCAGGAACCTTGCCCACCCCCTTTTAGCTGCCCAACCTACCCTACTTTCGCCATTCTTCCCGTGGCGGTGGTTCCGCAAAATACTCAGGCGCGACCGCGTGTGCGGTCCGAAAATGGACTTTCGCTACCTCCCGCAGAATCTCCGGACCCTTTCCCTCCACCAGCCTTCCGGCCGCGGCCTTCACTGCCGGCGAAACCCCTCGCTCCAGCCGCATTCCAAGCTTCTTCCCTTCCCGCTCCAACCAATTAATGAACCCCTCGCGGGCGAGAATTGAGGCCGCCGCTACCGCGATGTCGGATTCGGCCCGTGGTCGTTGCTGGGTGGCGATCTTGCGGCCATGACGAAGCAACGATTGCTCGATGACCCGCGCATCGGCGAACTGGTCGGACAACGACCGTGGGCAGTCCGGTTTTTTGGCCAGCAAGTTTTCGATCACTCGGGCGTGACCCCAAGCCAGCAGCTTGTTCAGATTCCCGAACTTCTCATACAGCTCGTTGTATTTTGCCGGTCCGATCAACACCACGTCGATCAAGCCCATCGAAGTTTTTCGGATCTCATCGGCCAACGCACGGATCCGCGCATCGGACCCGATTCGTTTGCTGTCTTGCACGCCGGCGTCAATCAGCCTGCGCGCAATTCCCCGATCTACATAAACACCCGCGATCACGAGCGGCCCAAAAAAATCGCCCTTTCCGCTTTCATCAACGCCGAAATGCGGTTCGAACGTTTCCGGCGCGTGCACTTCCTCGTAGCCAAGCTTCGCCTCGCCCAGAATTTTCGGCTCCAGCTCAAACTGGACGAAATCTTCCACGTCCTTGCCCTGCACCAGCACCTTTGGCCCTTTCTCGTAAACAGCGACGCTCAGTTTATTTTTTTGACCAAAAAAAATTGTGTATTCCTTCGGCGAGAATTCGAAACCGAGCTCATCGAGCAACGCGCGGAGCTTTGTTGCCTGCTCATTCGTAAGCGCGTGAGTGTATGAATTCATTTCTATGAAACAGAAACGTTGAACGCTGAAGGCTCAACGTCCAACTTCGAATTCAGCATTGGACGTTCGGCGTCGGGCGTTCGACGTTCGGCTTTGTTTTGATATCGCGACAAAACGCCAGCAGCTTTCGCCGTTCTCTGTTGCGGTGGTATCATCGTTCCGGGCGCGATCTTCCCTGGCGCCGGACGCGAGACCCGTACGCCATTCTCGTCTCCGAGTTCATGCTCCAACAAACGCAAGTCGGCACCGTCTTGCCATATTATAAAGACTGGCTCCGACGATTCCCAAATTTTGCTGCGTTAGCTTGTGCCTCGGAGGCCGAAGTGCTACACGCCTGGCAGGGCCTTGGTTACTACAATCGCGCTCGAAATCTTCGCGCCACCGCAAAAATCGTCGCAACTCGACATTGTGGGCATTTCCCGAAGTCGATCGATCAGCTGCAACAACTTCCCGGAGTCGGGAAATATACCGCCCACGCCATTGTCACATTCGCCTTCGATCAGCCGCTGGCCATTATCGAGGCGAATACTTCGCGCCTTTTATCACGTCTGCTCGACTTGCGAATTCCGATCGATTCGACTGCTGGACGGAACGCACTTTGGAATGCCGCCTCCGCTCTCACTCCCAAAAAGGCCCCGGCCGCATATAATTCAGCGCTTCTCGATCTCGGTGCGCTAGTTTGCCTGCCACGCCAACCGAAATGCGGAGTTTGTCCGGTCAAAAAATTCTGCCGCGCGAAAAATCCGAAGTCGTTGCCAATAAAACGACCGCGTCCTGGAACAAAACAGCTGGTTGAGAAACACTCGTTTGCGATTCGAAACGACAAACTTTTGCTGCAGAAATCGCCCGCGCGCTGGCGGGGTATGTGGATTTTGCCGCCGGTTAAACTTGACGACTTAAAGCCGTCAAGTTTGCCGAACCCCATTTACACCGCAGTTTTTCCATTCACCAATCACCGGGTCGCGCTCAAAGTATTTCGACAACGGCTGCGCAAAATCGACAATGGGAAATGCTGGTTCCCATTCTGCAAACTCGATTCGATTCCAATTCCCTCCCCTCACCGGCGCGCGATTGACGCGCTTCTGGGATTGAACGTTTCTTCTGTTCATGCCCAGCGCTGAAACTGTTCCAGACGCCCGCGGCCACTTCGGCCCCTACGGCGGAATGTTTGTGCCCGAGACACTCATGTCAGCGTTGCACGAACTGGCCACCGAATACGATCGCGCCAAGACTGATCGGGAATTTCAGAACGAATTGTCTATCCTGTTACGCGATTTCGCCGGCCGACCGACGCCGCTCTATCTCGCTGAACGCTTAACCAACAAGCTCGCGGGCTCGAAAATTTATTTGAAACGCGAAGACTTGCTCCACACCGGCGCGCACAAAATCAACAACGCCCTCGGACAGATTTTGCTGGCGCAACGAATGGGCAAGCGCCGCATCATCGCTGAGACGGGTGCCGGCCAGCATGGCGTTGCCACCGCCGCGGTTGCCGCTCGCTTCGGGTGCGAGTGCGTGATTTACATGGGCCAGGTCGATATGGAACGCCAGGCGCTCAACGTCGCGCGCATGAAATTTCTCGGCGCGAAAGTTGTTCCGGTCACAGCTGGGCAAGCCACGCTTAAGGAGGCGATCAACGAAGCGATGCGCGACTGGGTCACGAACGTGCGCACCACCCATTATATATTGGGCTCGGTCCTCGGCTCACATCCTTACCCAATGATGGTCCGCGATTTTCAAAGCGTCATTGGCGTTGAGGCGCGCCATCAAATTCTCGAACGCGAAGATCGGCTGCCGGATTTGCTCGTCGCCTGTGTCGGCGGCGGCAGCAACGCCATCGGCTTGTTCCATCCGTTTCTGCAAGATCAACATGTTCAAATGGTCGGAGTCGAAGCTGGTGGCGAAGGCATTCGCAGCGGAAAACACGCCGCCCGTTTTCAAGGCGGGCGCCTCGGCGTTTTGCAGGGGACGAAAACTTTTCTGCTCGCCAACGAAGAGGGCCAGATCGAGTTGACCCATTCAGTGTCCGCCGGCCTCGATTACGCCGCAGTCGGACCGGAACATTCTTACTTACGCGATCTCGGCCGGGTAGAATATACTTACGCGACTGACGATGAAGCACTCAATGCGTTCGGCATTCTTTCCGAAACCGAAGGAATCATTCCCGCGCTCGAGACCGCGCACGCGATTGCCTACCTCGTCAAGAATGCGCCCAAGATGAAGCGCGAACAGATTGTTATCGTGAATTGTTCAGGTCGCGGCGACAAAGATGTCGATGCGGCGGCGCGCGCGCTTGGCTTCAAGCAAAATTCACAACCATGAGATCGATGACCGGATACGGCCGCGGTGAGACCGATTACAACGGCACGAAGTTCAGCGTCGAGCTCAACTCGGTGAACCGGAAGCAGAGCGACATCGTCATCAATTTGCCGCGCGACCTGGCCGCACTCGAGCCGCAGATTCGTCAGACTATTAACGAAAACATTTCCCGCGGACGGACCAACGTCGTCGTGAGTTATCACAATGGCTCCGCCGGCACGCGCAAACTCGCGCTCGATACCGAGCTGGCGCGCTCCTATCACGACGCGATGCGAGCCCTGCAAAAAACTCTCGATGCGCCGGGGGAAATTACGATCAGCGCAATTTTGCAGGCGCCGGGCGTGATGCGAGCTCCGGAAGAAGCGGTTGATTCGAGCGCGGTCTGGCCGGCAATTGAGCGCGCGTTACGCGCCGCGCTCACTGACTTAATCAAAATGCGGGAGCGCGAAGGAAAACATCTGGCCAAAGATTTGATCCACCGCTTGAAAGCGATGCGCAAACAAATCAAGGAAATCCGCGGACTGCATCCTGACGTCGTCAAAAAATATCGGGCGGCGCTGCTCGAGCGAATTCACAAGGCGGGCCTTCCGATTTCGAGCGATGACGAGCGGCTAACGAAAGAAATCACATTCTTCGCTGATCGCGCGGACGTTTCCGAGGAGCTGACTCGCGTGGAAAGCCATCTCGCGCAGTTCGCACATCATCTCCGCCGGCACGAACCGGTCGGTCGCACTCTGGAGTTCATCACCCAGGAGATTTTTCGTGAATTGAACACGCTCGGGGCCAAAGCGAATGACGCCGCGATTTCGCAACGCGTCGTTGTCTGCAAAGCCGAGCTGGAAAAAATTCGCGAGCAAATTCAAAACCTTGAGTAGCCGCTTTAGCCGTTACGGAATTCTGTTTGTTCTTTCCGCACCATCCGGTGCCGGCAAGACCACGCTCGTGGACGCGCTGCGAAAAACCTCCGAGTTCATTTACTCGGTTTCGTGCACGACCCGACCCGCACGCGCCGGCGAAGTTGACGGCGAGGATTACCGATTCCTGTCCGAAGCCGAATTCAATGCTCGCGCCAAAGCAGGAGAATTTTTGGAGCATGCGACCGTTCACGGACACCATTACGGCACGCTCCTGAAACCGATTGTCGAACATCTGATGAATGGCCGCGATGTCTTGATCGACATCGACACGCAGGGCGCGGCCACGATTCGTCGTTCCAAAGACAAATTCATTCGGGACGCGCTCGCAGATGTTTTCATTATGCCCCCGGACGTTGAAGAACTGCGCCGGCGGCTAACCAAACGCGGCACCGAAACAGCCGAGCAAATCGAAGTCCGCCTGACCACCGCAATTCGCGAAATGGAATCCTGGCCCCAATATCGCTACACCGTCATTAGTCGAACGACTGAGGAAGATTTGCAGAAATTTCGACACATCATGAATGCCGAGCGATATTTAAGCCGGCGTTTGATCCGAAAGTGATTGTTGATCCATTCGACTAACGCTCAGGACAAGCCTTACATGAGAAAAAATTCCAACCGGCGACCCGAAAAAACTGGCGTGCGCAAAGTTGTGCGGTTGCGCGGCGCCGGCAAGACAATCGTTCTCGGCGTTACCGGTTCGATCGCCGCTTACAAATCCGCCGAGTTGGCAAGTCTACTGGTGAAGCAAGGCCACCAGGTTTTCGCAGTCATGACGCACGACGCGACCGAGTTCATCACGCCGCTGACTTTGCAAACGCTTTCCAAAAATCCGGTGATGACGAGTTTTTTCGACGAAAAAGAAAATTGGCGACCCGGGCACATCGAATTGGCTGATCGCGCCAACCTTCTTTTGATTGCGCCAGCGACGGCGAACACTATCGCCGAGCTCGCGCACGGCTTGGCGAACCATCCGCTCGCCGCGATTGCGCTCGCCACCCGGGCGCCGATTTTGATCGCGCCGGCGATGAACGGAAAAATGTGGTCGCATCCCGCCACGATCGAAAACGTCGACACATTGAAATCGCGCGGCGTCGAATTCATCGGGCCGGAAGAAGGAATGCTGGCCTGCGGTTACGAAGGACTTGGCCGTCTTTGGAAAGTCGACGACATCGCATTTCGCACCGAATTTCTGCTCGCCCGCCAGGAAAACCTGATCGCGTGAGATTTCTCATCACGGCCGGGCCCACGCGCGAGCCGCTCGATCCCGTTCGTTATCTCAGCAATCGTTCGTCTGGAAAAATGGGTTACGCCATCGCCGACGCGACGCTCGAAGCCGGCCACGAAGTCGTCTTGATTTCCGGCCCGGTCGGCATTGCCCGGCCCCGCGGCGCGGCGGTGATCCCAATTTCAACAAGCGACGAAATGTTCGACGCGGTGCATCAACAAGCGCGCAACTGCGACGTTTTGGTAATGTGCGCGGCCGTTGCCGATTACAAGCCAGCTAAAGTTTCCAAATCCAAGATCAAAAAGCGCGACGCCAATCTTTCTCTCGACTTAATTCCGACTCGCGACATTCTCGCCTCGCTGCCGAAAAACCGAAAATATATTGTCGTCGGCTTCGCGGCCGAAACTGAAAACGTCGAAACAAATGCGCGGACAAAACTTGAGGAGAAACATTGTGACGTTGTCGTGGCGAATGACGTCAGTCACGCGGATTCGGGAATGGAAAGCGACGAAAATGAAGTCACGATTTTGTTTCGCGGCGGTGAAATAAAAAAAATTTCGCGCGCTCCGAAGACAATTGTGGCGCGCGAGCTCATAAAAATATTTGCAAATGTTTGCGGAAAACGTTTGACAAAAAAAAACGCGTGATTACTTCGTCGTTAAGTGAAGTCATTCCCAACTCTTCACGAATTTCCGCGAAAGCGGATTGAAAGGGGGGAATAGAAGTCGATGGCTAAGAAAAAAAGGAAAGCAGCAAAAAGAAAAGCG
>Ga0193751_1000198_pt1 | contig 53284 bp, 52 predicted proteins | sample L1c2metaG_FD_143050 | JGI IMG/M metagenome (GOLD analysis project Ga0193751, IMG submission 143050) | Soil microbial communities from a riparian zone of the East river system, Colorado, United States - L1c2 | ecosystem: Environmental > Terrestrial > Soil > Riparian zone | place: USA: East River...
GAGATAGACCTACCCTGGTTTGCCTCTCTCAAGCAGCGCTTTCAAGCGGAGCGAGAGGCTGTCGAAAAGCAGATTTACCAGGTCGCCGGCACTGAATTCAACATTAATTCGAACCTGCAGCTGCGCGACATACTGTTCGGAAAACTGAACCTGCCCGTTCTCAAGAAAACGAGCACAGGTCCTTCGACAGACGCCAGTGTTTTGAAAGAACTTGCCGAGGAAGGCCATGAGCTTCCCGTGCTACTGATGGAATACAGGGAGCTCTCCAAACTCGAGAACACTTACTTGGATGCACTGCCGCGACTCGTAAATCCAGCAAGTGGTCGGCTGCACACTTCGTTTAATCAGACAGTCGCGAGTACTGGCAGGCTCTCGTCGAGTGACCCCAACCTGCAAAACATTCCGATTCGGCGGGAGCTCGGTCGGGATATCAGACGCGGATTTATTCCGCGAAAAGGATGGTTGCTGCTGGCGGCAGATTATTCCCAGATCGAGCTCCGACTACTAGCGCATCTGTCACACGACTCGGCCTTTGTGGCGGCATTTCAAGCGGGTGGTGACATCCATAGGCAAACAGCGGCTTTGATCTTCGATGTTCCCCTTTCGGAAGTAACCAGCACAATGCGAGGTCGCGCGAAGACGATCAATTTCGCTACGATCTATGGGCAGGGTCCGCATGCACTATCTCGTCAGCTCGACATAGAGCATGCGGAAGCCAAAGCGTTCATAGCTAGATACTTCGAGCGCTTCCAGGGCGTGAGAAACTATCTCGATTCCATGGTTGCCTTCGCGCGCGAACACGGTTATGTGCAGACTATTTTTGGACGCCGACGATACATACCCGAATTGCTTGAGCGGAATTTCAACATTCGCGCTTTTGGAGAGAGGACAGCTGCCAATTCTCCGATTCAAGGCTCAGCTGCGGATCTGATCAAGATCGCCATGATCAGAATCGACTATGCGCTGAGAACTCAGAACCTGCGGAGCAAGATGCTCCTTCAGGTTCACGACGAGCTCGTTTTTGAGGTAGTTCCCGATGAACTCAATCGCGTGAGCGAGCTGGTCAAGCACGAGATGGAGCATGCAGCGGAGCTATCGGTACCGCTGGTTGTCGATTTGGGCGTGGGAAAAAACTGGCTAGAGACGAAACTGTAACTCTTAATAGCGTCGTGGGTGCTGTTGAAATGCTGCCCAGTATGCCCCGCTGACCAGACTAGCCAGATACAGGCAGTCTATCAGAAAAGAGTGCGCGATCAGACCTACTAAAGTGAGATGGATTGCATAGGTCATCAACACCAACGCGACGCCGAAAAGAATCGTGAGCATTGCCGGCTCGTCCGCGCTGCGGCTGCGCCTGACAGCGATGTTTCTCGCCATTCTCACTGGTACCTGATGGGTGAGACGACCCCACCATGCAGCAAGTGAGACAAGACGCTCGCGGACAGTGTGCGGATTAACTCCACTCACCCTGAGCTCTGAAGGCGACAACTCGGCGTTCTCTGACACGCTGCGTAGCCGGTTAGCTACCTCGTCGGTCAGTTTGTCGTAGTCAGTCCCCGACCACGTGTCCATTTCTATGGGTTGTCCTATACATGCGTCAACAACGCTTCCTGGTGTGCCTTTATCTTCGAAGACGAGACCCAAGGGAAGGATTCTCAATCCCGCGACGTGATTGCTATCTCGCGCCTGAAGCGCAAGACGCGCGAGGCCAGTCTTAAGGGGCTCCAGGCCACTTTCGTTGTGACTCTTCCCTTCAGGGAAAATGAGAACAGCTCCGCCGTGTTCGAGAATACTCACAATTTCTCTGAAAGCTTCGGCGTTACGCGATCGATCGAGGGGTTTGTCTCCCTTCGAGGCTTCATCGTTGGCGCGTCGGAGCGGCACCACATGCAACGCCTTAAACAGGAGAGCGATGAATGGGTTAGCTGCTAGGGTTGCCTTCGCAGTCATGGCAACGCGACGAGGAGCCAGCCAGCTCACTACGAGTGAATCGATGAGTGCATTCTGATGATTCACTGCTATAAGCAACGGTCCATCATGCGGAATACGCTCCTTCCCCACGATGCGGATATCCCGATAGAACCAGTATAGGGCGATTCCGACAATCCACCGCAGCAGGCTATAAATCATTGGCTGGTAGACCGGGAAAAATTGTTGGGAACTCCTCGCAACATGAGAAATGCCAAGCTCATACCGATCGCAACTGTCACAACCCCCGCTCGGTAAGCGAACCCAATTCCCATCGATGGCGTGAGGCCGTCGACAGCCAGCGCCCAAACGAATGGGCCGACAACAGCTGCCGCTCTTGAGGAGAGGACCATCAGGCTGAAGAAACGTCCAGCCTCGACGTCAGGAACCAGGCTCAATAGCAGCGGTCGTTCAGCAGTTGATACGCCACCGTAAATCAGGCCGATTCCGGCGCCGACGATCCAAAAAGCATTTCTCGTCGGTACTATGATCATTGCGAGCAGAAGTGCGATCCAGCCAAGCAGAACCCAAGATAGCGTTCGCTTCGGCCCAAATCGGTCGACTAGTCGCCCGATTCCGTAACTCCCAATTACTGCAGGAATAGTGAGTATCACGAACAGCGTCGCCTCGGAACCCTTTTTGAACCCCATCGCAAAGATTGCATACAGCGCCATGTTGCTGATGATGGTTCCCATGGCGTCCTGATACAAAAAGGACGTGAGAATGAATCTCATCGTTCCCGGATACTTCTTGGCCTCAGTGAGAGTTTGGCGAACATCGCGGAAGGCCTCCCGCCACGGGATTTGTCTCTTGAGTCGCACGACATTGTGATCTCGACAGAAAAGAAATAGTGGCAGCGAGAAGAGCAGAAAGAGACATGCGGTAGGAACGAATGTGGATACACGGCCCCCATGTGCCGTATAGGGGACTGCGCTTCGCAGGAAGTCGATGACACGTCCTGGAAGAGCACCAAGAATTGGTAGGGATCCGGTGAAAAAAGGAAATGTCAACAGGACGCCGGTAATCGAACCGGCGTAGCCAAATGCGGATCCCATCCCAGAGAGGCGCCCTCGATGATCTACCGGAACCAGCTCAGGCAGCATGGCGTTGTAGAACGGCTGTGCGCCTTGATAGGCATAGTTTGCAGCGGTGAATGCTGCGAGAACTCCGAAGAGTGCTATCCTTGGCGACATCAGAATTCGGGAATCGCTTGCCGCTCCTTGTACTCCCTCTCCGATGAGAGGTAGTCCTGTCTGAGCAAGCACGGCAATCAGCACCGTTGCGATACACGCGGTTAGCGTAAATCCAACAACCCAGGGTTTGCGGCGTTGTGTCGCATCGGAAATTGCCCCGAAAAGGGGAATCGAAACGACCACCAGTGCAGACGCAATTCCGTTGACCGTCGCATACAAGGTGTTTGAATGACCGAGATCTCCGACCAACCACGCCGAGAAATACAGGGTCGCGATATTCATCGAGAACACGGTGTTGGCGAAATCATATAACGCCCAACTCACCCGCTCTCGAGCCGGAGCCAGGGGTGGATTCAGGTCACCACTGAGCGCGATACCGGAATCGAACATGGAATCCCTTATGATCACAGCCTCTGAATGCATGCGTATCCGAGTTTAGTCCTCCATGACAAACTACCCCGTAAAGCTGTGATCCAAATACGTAGAGTGACGTAGCGGGGAATACGTACTCTCGACGCTCGTAGTTATCACACACAGATTACCAGGATGAAAGCCCGTTACGTGCTCCGTGCAGTCGCCCTTCCTTTAATTCCTGTTCTGGCTTGTCGTGACAGCTCGAAGGATGCTGGTCGAACTGCGGGAAGATCTCTGCCGGCGGTGTATTCTCTCGGCCCGGCCAGTAACACGAACTGGAATGTGAACGCTGGTCCAGTGATGCTGTTACGTATGGGTGCTGGCTCGGACTCCGTTGAGATAGTACTACCAGAAGCGACAGATAGTACAATTGAAGCCTTCGAGAGCACAACACCTGCGGTTCAGGGCTTGGTATTCGAGCTATTCGGGCGCAGCGGAAAAATTGGTTCGTCGGCAGCGACGTCGCTGCCGATGCTCTCCGACTCGACTCGAGAGTGCAGCGCATGGCCAAAGGCCAAACTCCAATCCAATCGTGTTGGTTGGGCGGTTGGTTTTGCAAGCGGACACGTACGAGCAATTCCGCTCGACTCCATCGAGTCCCTGCCTAGCTCAGATTCGGCGAGCCTCGCGGCAAACCTTGCCCAAAGTGCAGCGATGCTTCCGATCTCGGCCGATCCGACTTTCCGAAGACTTCCGTTTCGTGTTCAGTCAGCATACACGTTCGCTCTTGATTCAATCGACGTCGTAGCAGCTGACGTCGTTCGAACTCTGAACGAAGAAGCCAATCCACGGATTGAGCATCTCTTTTTGATTGGGGAAAGACCAACTGGAACGCTCGGAAAATATCACGTCGCGTTCTACAGTCGGGTCGCAGGGCCGGAGGAAACGATCCAAGCGAGCGAAATTCTCGCAGTCGTAGAGATTGGAATACCAGGGCAACCCGCGATCGTTCTCAATGTAGAGTCGGAAGATGGTGCTCAGCTTCGCTTAGTCGAGCGCACGGCACCGGATCAGTGGCGACCTACGTGGAGCAGCGCGTACACCGATTGTTGACCCTTGGCTGATCACCAATAGTGTCGGTGAGTCCACTACTAGAATCAAAGCCCTGTTGGCGCGCTGACGAAATGCCAGGGTAAGCGAAAGCGCTCACCCAAATGCTGCGCAAGCGCGCGAACGCCTAGAGTTTCTGTCGCGTAATGTCCGGCGTAGATGATTACCAAATCGTTTTCTTCGGCATGGACTGCTGTCCAGTGTGGTCCTTCTCCCACAATCAGGGTGTCTATCCCCAAGGCCTCTGCCTCCCTTAGTGTGTCGGTAGATGCTCCGCTGCCAGTGCACATCGCCCACTTGCGAGTTTCTCGATCTTCGTTCATTGCGGATGCACGAGCGTCCCCACCCTGGGTCTGCGCAAATTCACGAGCGCGATTGAGCAAGACTGCGGTTGCTATGGCGCTCTCTCCACTTAATCCGATAAAGCCATTTTCAAACCGCGCAAAAGAACCAGTCGGTTGAAGTCCGAGCTCTTTCGCGAATAGCGCGTTATTTCCTAGTACCGGGTGACGGTCGAGCGGAAGATGCGAGGAATAGACGGCAATATCTGCTTCGACCAAAGCACGAATCTTTCTGAAAGTAGAACCGGTGATAGGCTCTAAACCGGCCCAGAACATACCGTGATGAACCAGTATCAGGTTCGACGATGTCTGAACCGCTCCCTGAATTGCACGTGTCGAGAAGTCGACGGCAGCGGCGATACCGCGTATTTGAGATCGGTTCTCTAGCTGGATACCGTTGAGAGCGTTCGGATAATCCAGATTGGATTTGACGTCCAGGAGGGTATCGATGTACTCACCAAGTTCGGCCAATGTTATCGTCATTGGGGTGCAGATTTGTGTGGAGAAAGCCCGCCATGCGCCGGCGCGAATTAACGTAACTCCTTAACGAGCAACGAGTTACGACCTAGGTTGATAATCCTGTTGATTACTCTGGGACGCGCATGAGCTCGAGGAGCCGATCGAGGTCATCGGCTGAATAAAAATGGACAACGAGAGTACCTCTATTAGTTGGTCCAACATTCAGAACCACGTCAGTTTGAAGAAACCGACGTAACCGACCCTGAATTTGCTTTGATTCGGCTGATTGGCGATCAGCAGTTCGTGGTCGCCCGACTTTTTTTCGGCCTTGGATGCCGGTGATGCTGCGGAGCTTCAACTCAAGCTCCCTAACCGTAAGGCCTTCGCTGACGATTGCAGTGGCTAATCTTCCCACCTCTTCGGGATCGTCCAAGCCCAGCAGCACTTTCGCGTGCCCCATCGAGAGCTTGCCTTCCTGTAGGAGCTTCTTCACCTGGGGTGGCAGTTGGAGTACACGTAGCATATTTGCCACAGTGGTCCGATCCTTTGCGACCGTTTCGGCGATCTGCTGTTGGGTTAGCCCAAAGTCGCGGGAGAGCTTTTGATAACCCTCTCCTTCCTCGATTGGATTGAGATCGGATCTTTGGAGGTTTTCAACGAGTGCGAGGGTGAGAATAGCCTTGTCATCAATGTCTTTGATGATTGCCGGGATCTCTTTCCAGCCGAGTTTTGTCGCAGCGCGCAAGCGTCGCTCACCAGCGATGAGCTCGAATCCATCTCTGCCAGGTCGTCGCCGAACTGTGATCGGCTGAAGAAGACCCGTTGCCTTCAGGCTCTCCTGGAGCTCAGCCAGCTCTTCGACGTTGAACTCAGTGCGCGGCTGAAAGGGGTTCCTCCCGATTTGTGCGATGGGGATTGTTTTCAGAGCACCTTCATCGCTCGATGCCAAGCCTCCCCCCGTTCCGAGTAGAGCCTCGAGCCCCCTCCCAAGCCGTCTCGGCGTTTTCTCAGAGGCCACCGTTTTCTCCTTGTTCGGTTCGTTCGATGAGCTCCTTCGCCACATTCATATAGGCTTGGGCTCCAACTGAAGCGACGTCATAAAGAATGATCGGTTTTCCGAAGCTTGGCGCTTCAGCAAGCCGCACATTTCTCGGCACAACACTGTTGAACACCTTCGGCCCGAAATATTCGCGAGCGTCGTCTGCTACTTGGCGCGAAAGGTTGAGTCGCGAGTCGTACATCGTGAGGAGTACGCCATCGATTCCAAGTTTTTCATTTGCGCTATGCTGAACTCGATGAACGGTGTTCAGAAGCTGAGAAAGCCCTTCGAGGGCGTAGTACTCGCACTGAACAGGAATCAGAAGCGCATCCGCGGCTGCTAACATGTTGATGGTGATCAGCCCGAGTGACGGCGGGCAGTCGATAATCACGTACTCATACTCCCCACGCAGCGACTCGACCGACTGACGCATAACGTGCTCTCGATCCGGCCTGTCTATGAGCTCCACTTCTGCGGCTGCCAGATCAGGGGTTGCGCCGATCACGTCCAGCTTCTCGAACTGGACGCTTGTCTGTCGAGCGGAACCAAGATCGGAATTCCCCACGAGAACATCGTAGAGTGTGAGAGGCACGTTTTCTTTCTGGAGACCCATGCCGCTCGTAGCATTTCCCTGGGGGTCGGCATCTACGAGTAGCGTGCGCTGTTCTGCGGCGGCGAGGCTCGCAGCCAGGTTTACTGCGGTGGTTGTTTTTCCAACACCACCCTTTTGGTTTGCAATTGCGATGACTCGCGCCACAAAATACCGATAGGGGTTATGGCGCTCAATCTATTGGAATTAATCAGGGGTTTCCACGTGGAACAGGCTTGCGATGTTCCACGTGGAAACAGGGCTACTGACCAGGTATGAAGCGCCAGCGGGTATTGACCTCAACCGATACAGTCTGATCGCCTGGATTGATAGGTGTATCCGCTTGAGCGACCCCAGTGGCTAAGCGCATCATCGGCTGCGGAGGCGGAGGGGAAAAAGCGCCGATGTTAATTTCGAGCAAAGAGCCGAGGGATCCGTGAGCTGCACGGGCAGCTGCCTCCGCGTCGGCCCGTGCCTTTTCTATCGCTGTTGCGATTGCGCTCCGGCGGGCCGCCTCCGTGTTTGAAGCGTAAAATTGAAGCGATGTAATCATATTGGCCCCATGGGCCAAAGCAGCATCAATGACCTGTCCAACCTGGCTCAGTTTTCGGACGTCGGCGAGAATGGTGTTGGTGACGTTGTACGCCACGATCACGGGTTCTTTGCCTTGCTCATAGCGCTGCTCGGGATAGACGTTGTAGTTGATAGTAGACAGCTGATCAGCGCCTAATCCCAGACCTCTGAGAGCGCTCAGAACTGATTGCTGTTTGGTAGCGTTATCGGCGGCGGCTGCGGCAGCAGTGGCCGCCCGTGTTTGAACGCTGATCTGAATAGTTGCTCTATCGGGGGAAATCTTGACTTCGCCTCTTCCGCCCACGGCGATCTGTGGGACAGCTGTTAATGACGTATTAATGTCCTGAGTCTGGCTGGTTATTGGCGCTAATATCATGCCTAAGCCAACAATAGTTAGGTATTTCATGGATTATCTCTTGTGTGGTGGGTCGATGTAATCGGTCTATATGGAGACGTTGGGTATTGCGATAGTTACACAGCCTTGGATGCAACCGATTCGATCTCGTGGATTCGGTTCAGGTTCATGCCGATTATCCCATCTGCTTCGTTACGCATGAACATATTTGCGAACTTGGCTCCCCAGACTATTTCCTCAGCCTTGTACGAGGAACGCGAGTGAACAATCTGTGATAGGGTTTCATCCGTGCCCGTCAAGAGAATCAAAACCTCGGCGTCTGTCTCAATAAGATCCTTCTCTGTCAGCCCCCACATGGGACTGCTCGGGTCAATTGGGTGGACTACTGTCCAACTCAGCGCGAAAAACACTACCCGACGCCGCTCGAGATCCAAGTCGTAGAATTTCCGCACTGTGGTTCCAGCGGTGCGCTCGAGTTTGGTGAGAATAACCTGAATCTGTACTTCTATGAGCTGGCTGCTCCTTCCATTCGCTATTCTGAATTCAAGAGCAGTCTTGTCGAAGTAGGGGGCCACGATCGCGTTGCGACTGTAGAGAATTCTTGTCGAAGGCCGTGAGAATCTGTTGAAGATCACACCGGTCGCAAGCGCAATTCCGAGAATGTTGAGTAGTGCTTCGATGGTAACGAGAGTGTTAGCGGCCACACCCATCGGGATGACGTTCCCGTACCCAATCGTGGCGAAGCTGTCTACGCTAAAAAAGAAGGCGCGATAGAAAGGTTGTCCTGTGAAGCTCGCCGAATTGGATTGAAGAGCATCGGGCCCGCACAGAAGGAATGCCAGCGCGAATAAAGTGTTGACTGCTACGTACGACGCGGTGATGAATCCGAGAAACTTCGGCCAGGATATGGTGAGGAGCCAGTGATAAAGGCTCAAGGAGGAGAATGGGTTCAGGCCTTCACGCACCACATTGAAGCTTCCGTTCCGATTCAATAGGCGCCGGCGCACGCCTCGCGCTACCTCGGTTCCAAAGCCGAGGTCCTTGAACTCCTCCTCCGAGTTCCCTGGAACGGGGACAACCTGGTCGGTCAATGTTGGTGCTGTCAGTGATTTATCCCCTGAAGCTGAATATGCACGTGCTCGTCTCAGAAAAATGGCTGTGATTCTTAGCCAACGCTACATTGCGCCGATGCAATCCCCAGGCACATCCGTTGGTCGAGCGACGCTTTTGATAGCCGTGTCGGCGCTGTGTTTCGGTTCGATTTCCGTCCTCACGGTTCTTCTTACAAACGCTGGCGTTCATCTCCTCACAGCGATGGCCTGGCGCTATACGTTAGCCGCGGCACTTCTCTTTGGCACCGTTGGCGGCAGGCAAATCGCGGCAATTCCGGGACAGCGTGCAATTCAGCTACTGTTGGTGGGCGGGGTTGGCCAAGCTCTTATCACCTACCTGAGTCTGCACGCGCTCGAATACATACCTGTCGGGCCACTCGCGTTTTTGTTTTACACATATCCTGCGTGGGTCGCGCTGATTGCAGCTATCCGTCGGACTGAAAGACTGACATATGTGCGTCTAGTGGCGTTGACGATGGCACTTGTCGGCGTGACGGTTATGGTAGGCGCCCCGACAGCAGAGAAGTTGAATCCGATCGGAGTCATATTCGCGCTCGGTTCTGCCCTGCTCTACTCGGTCTACCTCCCGTCATTGGGATATCTCCAACGAGACATTTCAGCTCTCGCTTCCGCTCTTCTCCTGGTGGTGGGAGCGGCTATCTCATTCATGCTGGCTGCGGTCATCAGCGGGCAGCTCTATTTGCCGACAGGAATACGGGTGTGGTCAAATATTTTTCTACTCGCCCTCGTATCTACGGTGATTGCGTTCTCCACTTTGATCAAAGGCCTTTCCGTTCTAGGTCCGGTGAGGACAGCGATAATCGCGACCATCGAGCCTTTCTTTACGGCGATACTCGGGGTCGCGATACTCGGGAATCAGTTGACTCCCGCGACGCTTGCTGGCGGTGTTCTTATAGCCGGGGCTGTAACGCTGATCCAGCGGAGCTCGGTAAAAATCGAGGCTACAACGCTGCCGGAATCCGTCGACGGCGCTCAACCTCAATAACAAGATTCTGCAGATCACTCGGGCTTACTCCCGGAATTCTTGATGCCTGCGCAAGTGATCGCGGTTTGAGCCGTGACAGCTTTTGCCTCGCCTCGAACGAGAGCGAGCGCATTTCTTCGTACTCAAGATTCATATCTAAAGAGAAGTCACCCATTCGTCGCATCCGATCGGCTTGCGTCCTCTCGCGTTCGAAATAGCCCGCGTATTTGATCTCAAGGTCGGCCGTTATGAGCGCGTCGCCGTCGAGATTCTGCCCGACTCCAACGGCGTCGAACAACTTACGGAGCGAGATCTCCTGTCGTCTTGCCACTTCTACGATTCTCACTGGCTGGGAGAGTGTCGTGCTACTGGCTGCCAAGAGGATTGCCTCAGCCTGCTCGGGCCGTATGCTTACCGTCTCCGCGAGTCGAATGGCCGAGTCCTCGTGATCAAGGCGGATTCGAATGGTCTCTTGCTCGGACTTTGAATAGAGTCCAAGCCTCAGCCCACTAGTGCCGAGACGGCGAAGCGCGTTGTCTTGCCGCACGGTGAGTCTGAACTCCGACCGAGAGGTGAAAAGCCTGTAGGGCTCATCGACTCCGCGAGTAGTCAGATCATCGACTAGAACCCCGATGTAAGACGTTTCCCTGCCGAACACCACAGCGTCCCGGCCTTGCGTCGAAAGTGCTGCGTTGAGTCCGGCAACGATTCCCTGACCCGCAGCTTCCTCGTAACCGGTAGTCCCGTTGATCTGACCAGCGAAGTAAAGCCCGGCTACTGCCTTCACCTGAAGAGATGAATCGAGCTGGGTTGGGGGATAGTAATCGTATTCGATTGCGTAGCCTGCGCGATTCATCCTGACGTTTTCCAGTCCGTGAACCGATCGCAGTATCTCGAGCTGCACTGGGGCCGGAAGCGACGTCGAGAGACCGTTCACGTAGAGCTCGGAAGTGTCGTGGCCCTCTGGCTCGAGAAATAACTGATGCCGTTCCGCGTCGGGAAACTTGACAACCTTATCTTCAACAGACGGACAGTAGCGCGGCCCACGTGAAGAGATCGCACCGCCGTACATCGCGGACTTCGCGATGTTTTCCTTTATGATTTGCTTGCCTGGTCCCTCGAGGTAGGTGATCCAGCATGGCATCTGCCGCGGGTGCCGTGTCTCTGATCGGTCGCGTCGTGTCGAAGGCCAGAAGTGAGACCATGAGTAGTCGAACTGCTCGATCTCGCTCTCCTGCCGCTCGAGCGCGGAGAAATCGACTGAGCGTCCATCGATGCGCGGCGGAGTTCCCGTTTTGAATCGCTCGACTGTTAGCCCAGCGCGTTCGAGCTGCTCGGCAAGATGCGTGGTAGCGCCCTCACCAGCTCGCCCGCCCGCCACGTGGGTGCCAGTGCCGATATGGATTCGACCACGCAAGAAAGTGCCGGTAGTTATGACAACAGCCTGTGCACCAAACCGTCGGCCCTCGAGGGTCTCCACGCCGAGCACGCGAGAGGCATCTTGCCCAAAAATCAGGCGTGCTACTGTCCCCTGCAGTGTCTGCAGGTTGGCGTGCTCCTCGAGAAGCGATCTCACTGAGCGTCGGTAAAGTCCCCGATCGCACTGCGCGCGCGGCGCCCATACCGCTGGCCCCTTGCTTCTGTTGAGCATGCGGAACTGGACCATCGCCAGGTCCGTGGCTTTGCCCATTATTCCACCCAGCGCATCTACCTCGCGAACTACAGTACCCTTTGCAATTCCGCCAATCGCCGGATTGCAGGACATCTGCCCAATCGTCTCGAGTGTGCTTGTAACGAGTCCGACTTTAGCACCCAGACGAGCTGCAGCAACCGCGGCCTCGGTTCCGGCGTGACCGGCACCTATCACGAGTACATCGAATTCAGTCTCGAAATCCCTTGGCTGCTGCATAAATTGAAGATAGCTGCAACGAACGCGTGTGGTGGTTAGTCTCTAATCGAACTTAAATCATGGCGCTCGAGCTCGCTCACGGTCGTCCTGTCGTACTAATTCGGCAAAGCGCATTTGAGAGCAACGGCATTGTGCGCAGCGCAATCGATCAGCGATACAATCTCACTGCCGATGAGTTTCAGGTACAGGATGGCCTGGTTCTCGTTGGCCCTCTGCCTTCGGACGATCTGTTATCGACGTTGATCAATGATCTTGAAGTGGCCGGACTAGTCTACTTCGACGATTTCTTCGAGTTGAGCGGGAATTGGCCGGAATGGCTGGCGTTATACGCCCGAGGTGTAAAGGCTTCGCGCCCTTAGAGACGCTCTTCGACCGCCGACCACTCTTCGACTAGTGCGATGCCATTCTCAATCCTATCGATAACGACTTCCGCTCCCACAGACAGAGCTTTTTGGCTCAGTGCACGAGCTGGAATGCTGACGCTTCGACCCAAATGCTCGTAGGAGATTTCACCGGCACCGTCGAGCGTAATTTCCGAAGATACAATGGCGAGGTGTCCCTGAATTCCATCTTCCTCGAGCATGGAGTGCTCCGGATCTACGCGTAGTGCCCACTGCGCCAGTAGTAGAATCATTCCGGTAACAGCCAGAGCGCCGCTTGCCATCGCAACGAGAATTATTGCCCAGCCAGGCCAGGTCGTTCGAGAGGCGAGCGGGTAACCCGCCGCGCCGAAGCCAACAGCAAAGGCGGCAACAGTCGGCAGGTTGAAGAAAGGAGAAGGCGCGCGCGATCGATTTCGGCGCGCGTGCTCTACCCCGTGCAGCATTGCGAAGACTGCCAGGACGAGACCTGCGATGAAAATGCTGAGGAATCCGACTCGAAGTGCCGTCGTCAATTCAATGGTTAAGCTGGGATTGAACCGATATCAACGTGTCAGGTCCCCAGATATTTCCGGAACCATACTATCGTCGCCGGCCATGCAGAACGTGCCGCGGCGAGGTTCGCTCCATCCATTCCCGTTTGCTGTCTGAGGAATCCGTGGCCAGCGCCCGGATAAATGGTATGCTCGTATGTCCGACCAAGTGCTCGGAGTGCTGAATCAGCTGGCGGGATGGTCGCGTCTACGCGTGCATCGCTGCCCCCGTACAAGCCTAGTACCGGAGCGCGAACAGACTCGAGCTGCGGCGTAGGCGGAGACGTTCCGTAATAGACAACGGACGCTCCAAGGGAGGGAGAGTGCACGGCGTGAGCGAATGAAATCCCTCCCCCCCAACAAAAACCAACGATGCCATACCTGTTTTGTGCGGCCGGCAGCGACATCCCATACTTCGCTACCGCATCGAGCTGTCGCTGAATCGAAGCTGGGTCGAGTGTTCTAATAGCAGCCGTAGCCAGGGGAGCCAATACGCTGTCCGGTCCTTCCGGGAGATTTTTCATTGTGAGGAGATCGGGCGCGATTGCGATGAAGCCATCAGCCGCCAATTGGTCAGCCACGCTGCGTACCCACGCGGACAATCCAAAGATTTCGTGGACCACAACAACAACCGGGGCCTTCGTGCTACGCTGCGGGTACGCCACCCACGCCCGGACACTGTCCCCACCCCCAGTTTGGATACTGACGAATTCCCCGTGTCGGGGAGAGCTACTGAGTCTTGCAAGTGCTCCCGATGCATCGGGAGGCAGACCCTGAGTTTGAGGAGCGCTCAAGCCCGCAGCCAATGGAGACGAAGCACCGTGATCGGCAGCCGAATGCGTGTCAACCGTCGAGGCCCCCTTGTTATTAGTGCAGGCGATGGCAACAAGCGAAAGCGCCATTCCAAGTATCAGAGCAAATGTCCTCTGGCTCATATCATCTTCCTCGCGAATCGTCTGATTTAGTGCCGGTTGGATGCGGCTCAAGATAGCGAGCAAAAAACTCACCGACGCGATACTCTGCATAATAGAACGGTCGCCAGGGGACAGAGCCAGTGACGAACCCGGCGTGGCCGCCCCTCTGTACAAAATTGATCTCGAGTGCGGGGTTCTTCCGCGCTATTTCGCGAACCTCGTCAAGAACCTCAGGGGGAAGCATCGGGTCGTCGGCAGCACTTAATAGTAGCGTATTGAGCCTAATGTCCTTCAGGAATTGAAGCGAGCTTGAACGGACGTAATAATCACGCGCATCTTGGAACCCGTGTAGGGGGCCCGTGATCAGATTATCAAAGTCCTCCAAGGTTCGAAGCGCCGCAATTCTCTCCGGGGGCGCGAGGTCGGGAAAGCGGCGAGCCTTCTCCTCAGCCTTTTCTCGGAGTGAGCCCATGAAGAAGCGTTGGTAAAGCCGCGAGAAACCCCGATTGATCCGCTTCGAGGAACGCGCTAAATCAAACGGCACCGAAATGGCTGCCGCAGCTTTGAGCTGTGGCGGGAGATTGCGACCCCTCTCTCCAAGAAGCTTCAGCAGGACGTTACCACCGAGTGAAACGCCGGCAACCAAGAGAGGCGAGGCCGAGAACTCAGCGGCGATTTTGTCAAGAACGAATGAAGCGTCTCCAGTTTCGCCGGAGTGGTAGAACCGGCGAGCACGATTGGGCTCGGAGCCGCACGATCGGAATATGAGGAGATCAGCTCCCCACCCTCTTCGTGCCGCCTCATTGAGCAAGCCCTGGGCGTAGTGGGATCTAACGCTTCCTTCTAATCCATGGAGTAACAGCAAACGGGGCGAGTGTTTCCGCGCCGTCATGCGGTGGATCTCCAGAAAATCGCCGTCCGGCGTTTCCCAGCGTTCCAGTGTCGTCGGCGCCGGCAGCTGTCGTCTGAAGAGTTTCCCCCATAGAGTTTGGAGGTGGCCGCCAGGAACCCACCACGCCGGCGAATAAATTACGTCACGCGACACAGGGCACCGTTAGGCGTCGATCCACTAGTGTGGGACTCCAGAAGAGATTGAGGGAATCCATTGGAAGTGCAGATCTTCGGAATCAAGAAAAGCGCAGATACGCGCAAAGCACTCCGATTTTTCTCGGAACGGAGAATTCGAACTCATTTTGTCGATCTGTTGGAGCGAGCCGCTTCTCTCGGAGAACTTAGAAGATTCGCGCAACGGTTTGGTGTGGATTCGCTGATTGATAAAGACTCGAAACGGTTCACGGAACTGGGTCTTCGTTATGCGCACCTTTCGGACGATCGCTGGCTCGAGAAACTTTCCGACGAGCCGCTTTTGCTGCGAATTCCACTCGTCCGAAACGCCAATCAGCTCACCATTGGCGCTGATGAAGTAACCTGGAAGACTTGGCTTGGATGATAGTCGCCTGCGTCGCTTGTGGGGCCAAGCTCGGACAAGCGATATTGAGGTCACGGCCCTCCCGCTCAAACCGGCTCAGGAACATTGACTTACCGCGTTCTCGTCACCGATGAAATCGATGCCGAAGGTGTTGCGCTACTCTCGGCCGAGCCCGATCTCGTGGTGGACGAGGTACCGACTCTCCCCAAGGACGAGCTCCTCGCGCGCATTGGCGACTACGACGCGATCGTGGGACGTAGCGCTACGCGAATTTCCGCGGAGCTGTTGCAGAAAGGGCGTCGGCTAAGGGTAGTTGGTCGCGCAGGAGTCGGAGTCGACAACATCGCAATCGACACCGCGACCTCTCTGGGCGTTGCCGTGATCAACGCACCAGCCGGGAACACAAATGCAGTGGTCGAGCTGTTCTTTGGCGCTCTGATCTCCCTTCTCAGGCACATCTCTCGTGCTGACACCTCGATGCATGCAGGAAGATGGGATAGATCGGCGTTGCTGGGCTCGGAGCTGAAGGGGCGAACTCTCGGCATTATCGGGCTGGGGCGGATCGGCGGAGAGATAGCCGGCAGAGCACGGGCCTTTGGAATGAACGTCGTCGCGTACGATCCCTACATCCCGCGGTCGCGTTTCGAGGCATTGAGAGTCCAAGAGGCGGTGTCTCTCGACTCTGCGATCGAACAAGCCAATGTTCTGACTCTGCATACGCCGCTGACCGACGAGACTACTGGAATGATCGGGCGTCGAGAGTTGTCAAAGCTTCCACCTCGATCCATAGTCGTGAACATGGCTCGTGGGGGGATCGTCGACGAAGAGGCGTTGCTCGAAGCGCTCGATAGCAAGCACCTACTCGGCGCGGTCATCGATGCGTATGAAAAGGAGCCCCTCGCGCCGGATCATCCTTTGCGCAAGCAATCCGACGTTCTGCTTACACCGCACATCGGTGCGTCGACGGCAGAAGCCCAACGCAATGTGGCCGTTGACGTTTGCGTAGCAGTGCGCGATGCGCTGTTAAGCGGAGAACTTTCGCGGTCCATAAACGTTGCTGATGTGGGAGGAGAATGGGCTGAGGTAGAGCCTGCCCTCACGCTTTGTCGGCGAGCCGCGGCAGTAGGTAGAGCGATTCTCGCTACGCAAGGAACGCGGGCGATCCAACGCATAGACATCCGCACCGGCTCGTCGCTCGCGGCGGCGAGAAGCGCTCTGGTGGCTGCTGCAGCGCGAGGAGTCCTCGAGGGGACGGTGGAACAGGAGCGCTTGAATCTGATTAACGCCCGCGCAGTGGCTGAAACGCGTGGCATCGAGCTTTCTACTACCGAGACCCCAATTCCGGATAATCCTTACGCTATCGAAGTGCGACTAAGCGGTGGCATGCAGGAAATTGCTGTTGCAGGAACTGCCCATCCAGGCAGCTCGCCAAGGCTCACCCGGATCGGGGCGTTTCATGTCGATATTCAACCGCGAGACACACTCCTAATTCTTACGAATAACGATGTTCCAGGAGTGATTGGAAGAGTGGGGACGCTGCTGGGTGCGGCAGGTGTAAACATCGCGGAGTATCACCAGGCCCGATTGGCACAAGGAGGCCAGGCGCTCGCAGCGGTCTCGGTCGACGGAGACGTGAATGAGACTATCAGGGAGTCGCTCCTTGGTCTTCCGGATGTTCTCTCTGCTGCCGTCGTCTGCTTTCTGCCGGGGTGAGTACCGCGCTTAGCAACGACAAGTCAGTGCGTGAGGCCTACGACGCTGATTCATCTGGTCTACATCTGGTTCCAGATCTCGTCGCGCGGCCGGAGTCGGTCGACGATGTAATCGAGCTGGTCAAAGAGGCTGGAACAGACAGGATTGCGATTACTTGCGCCGGTGCGCAGACGAGTACGACAGGCGCATCGATCACCGACAAGGGGATACTACTCTCCCTGCGAGCCCTGAATCACGTCGGCGAAGTCGACCAGCAAATGCGAACGGTGAGAGTCAGTCCGGGAGCGCTCATTGGCGACATAAAACGGGCGGTTGCCGCGTCAGGTCTACTGTTCGCCCCGGACCCCACTAGCGAAGAAGAGTCGACAATTGGTGGCGCGATAGCATGTAACGCATCTGGTGCGCGAACCTTTAAGTACGGCGCGACACGACGGCACGTGCGTGCTCTCACAGTGGTTATGGCGAGTGGGGAAATGATGGAGTTTCGCAGATCGGATCTCGAGAAGAACACCGTAGGCTATGCCTTCGCTCACGACCCGATCGATTGGTTTATTGGCAGTGAAGGCACATTGGGGATCATCGTCGAGGCTGAGCTCGGTCTGCTTCCACTGCCTCAGCACGTCGTCGGGCTAGCAGCGATGTTCCGGACAGAAAGCCAGGGATTGGAGTTTGTCGTCGCCAGTCGCGAAGCGAGGTCCGTGACTCCGAGGTGCATAGAATACTTCGACGATCGGGCACTGGAGATTGCGCGAAACACCACTCCAGGAACCATACCGCCCGACGCCGGAGCCATGGTATATGTGGAGGAGGAGATCGACGATGACCTTGATGCCAGCCTCGCAAAGTGGCTCGAGCTGGTTGAGTCCGTCGCAGCTGACTTCGAGCCAATTGTGTTCGATGGGGAGTCGCGCCTTCGAGAGGCGCGTAGACTTCGACACAGTATTCCGTCGGCAATGAACGAGCGTGGCGGAAAACACCGTGAAGCAGGTGGCCGGAAGGTGGGAACAGACTGGGCTGTTCCATACCACAAGCTCGAGGCAGCGATTCAAGCTGCGCGATCCTTTGCAGCAGAGCGGGGCCTGGAAAGACCGGTGATTTACGGCCACGCCGGCAATGGCCACCCTCATCAGAACTTCATTGCTCGTGATGAGTCGGAGCTCCGTACCATAGAACACGTAGTGGAAAAAACCTTAAACCATATTCTTGGGCTCGGCGGCACGGTGGCGGCAGAACATGGCATTGGCAAGATCAAGCGCAGGTGGCTGTCACTCCAAATGAACCAGTTGCAGATCTCGATGATGACCGCGGTGAAACGTGAATTGGATCCGCTTGGAATTCTGGCCCCCGGCAACATTTTGTGAATCGGTTCAACTCCGTGGTGCTGGATGTTGATTCGACGTTGAGCGACGTCGAAGGCATTGACTGGCTTGCGGCGTTGCGTGGACCCGAAATGGAAGCATGGAGCGCCGAACTGACTGCGCGAGCCATGGCAGGTGGTTTGCCAATCGAAGCTGTTTACGGTGAAAGAATGCGGGCTGTAAAGCCGACGATGTCGGAAATACTGGCACTGGCGAAGGTATACATCGATCGTGTTGCGCCGCGCGCGCGAGAAACGCTCGCCGAGCTCCGCAAAAACGATGTAGAGTTGGTGATGGTCAGTGGCGGATTGCGCGAGGCTATACTGCCTCTCGCGGAGGACATCGGCATCAAGAAGGAACGAGTTCATGCGGTCTCCGTGTTCTTCGACAAGAAGGGCGGATACGCGGGGTTTGAAGAGAACTCACCTTTCACGCAACAGACCGGCAAGCGTTCCGCGGTGAGCAAGATGGATCTCAAAGGTCCGGTATTAGCGCTCGGAGATGGTATGACGGACTGCGAAATGAAAACGGTGGTAAGCAGCTTTGCCGCATTTACCGGTTTCATGAGACGTGAACCAGTCATAGCGCGCGCGGACTACGTGATCGAGAATTTCGATCAACTTCGAAACCTTGTACTCGAATGACCCCGACAAAACCTTTCGGAAGCTTCTTCCTTCCCGGCCCTACGGAGGTTCGGGACGAAGTCCTGGCTGCCATGATGCAGCCGATGATCCCGCATCGGGGATCCGCGTTCGAACAGTTATTCGACCGACTGCAGCGGGGACTTCGGCCTTTATTCAAGACAGAGCGACCTGTGTACATCAGCTCGTCTTCCGCAACCGGAATGATGGAAGCCGGTGTGAGATGTGCGCCGCCCGGAAGAATTTTGAGCCTGGTAAATGGCGCGTTCTCGGAGCGATTTGCCCACATCGCTTCAATGTGCGCGCGCGATGTCGACCGCTATGAGGTAGGCTGGGGACAGATACACACCATCCCGCAGCTCGAAGAGCGGCTATCGATGAGAAAATACGTGGCCATTACTGTCGCGCACTCGGAAACATCGACCGGTGCACTAAATGATGTTCGCGCAATCTCGGACTGTGCTCACCGGCACGGCACGGTTTGCCTGGTAGATAGCGTCAGTGGCTTTGCGGGCGCGGAACTTCGCTTCGATGAATGGAAGTTGGACTATGCTCTGACCGGATCGCAGAAAGCCCTGGCTCTTCCCCCCGGCATGTCGTTTGGGGTCGCCTCAGCCGCATTCGTCGACCAGGCGAACGCGGCACCCGCCCGCGGAGTCTACTTTGATCTGGTCGAGCTCGACGCCTACGCGCGGAGAAATCAGACCCCAAGTACACCCGCACTTTCGCTGCTGTATGCGCTCGAAGTGCAGTTGAAAGCTATCGCTACCGAAGGCATCGAAGCTCGATGGGCGCGACACAAAGCGATGGCTCTGCTCACGCAGGAATGGCTGACAAAGATCGGCGACGAGACCAAGAAGCGACTCGCGAACATTGCCCCGCTTGGATTTCAATCACCGACGGTTTCGACAATCAGACTTCCCGCCGACTTCCCGTCGGAAACTTTTACTGCTGCGGTCGCGAAGCGCGGCATCGTAGTTGGAAATGGCTACGGAAAGCTTAAGAGCTCTACTTTCCGCATCGGTCATATGGGAGATCACACCGTCGAAACTTTGAGCCGCTGCCTTGCTGCGTGCTCAAGCGTGCTCCGCTCTTGACTCAGATTTCAATCTCGAATGCCGGTGTCGAATTTGGTGCGACGAGGGTATTCGAGGGTGTGACGTTTACGGTCGCCAAAGGTGACCGCTGGGCAATATTGGGTCGAAACGGAAGCGGCAAAACGACGCTGCTGCGCCTGATAACTGGCGCGCAGCAACCCAGCGAAGGGATCGTGACACGGCAGCCGGGACTTCGGTGGGCCTTGATGGAGCAGCATCGGGATTTTGGCGGAGCTCAAACAGTCTGGGAAGCTGGGGCTGGAGAGTTCGCTGATCTTCTTGCGCTCGAGCGTTCTCTGGCTTCGCAAGCCAATGCGCTGGCCGAAGCAGGTGAAGCCGCGCCAAAGCAGCTCCTCGCCAAATACGATCGCGACTTCGAGCGGTTCGAGCGCGAAGGAGGCTACACGTTCGCACCGCGGGTAGATGCAGTCCTGCAGGGTCTAGGATTCGATGCGGAGAAGGCGCGGACTCAACCTCTCGCGCAACTGAGCGGTGGAGAGCGCGGAAGACTTGGGCTGGCGCGCCAACTCGTAAGCGCTGCCGACGTATTGCTCCTTGACGAGCCGACGAACCATCTCGATCTCGAGACGACCCGGTGGTTGGAAGACTATCTCCGGAACACTGACAAGACGATTCTTCTGATCAGCCACGACCGGGCTTTTCTTGCGAACGTCGTCGATCATGTACTGCATCTCGAGGGCGGCACAGCGGTTTCTTATGCTGGGAACTACGAGTCGTTTGTCGCTCAGCGTGAGGAGCGAAGACTCAGCCAGCAGCGCGCGGCTGACAAGCAACGCAAGGTCATTGCTGAAGAAGAAGACTACATCAGACGTAACATTGCTGGTCAGAATTCGAAGCAGGCAAAGGGGCGACGTAAGCGTCTCAATCGGTTGTCCAGGTTGAGCGGACCAACCGGAGAAGAAGGCAGCGCAATGGGTCTAAGGCTAGACGTCTCTGAGAGAGGCGGCGACCAGGTTGTCATTGCACGCGACGTCACGCTCGAAGTCGAAGGACGAACGCTCATCAGAAACTTCTCGGCCACTATTCAGCGTGGTGAAGTGGTTGGCTTCGTGGGGCCGAATGGGAGCGGCAAGTCCACGTTTCTTCGCGCATTGGTGGGAGAACGAGAAACCACCAGCGGAGAGCTCCGCATTGGTGGATCCGTACGTCCGAGCTATTATCGCCAGGATATGGCGCAGGTGCCTGTTGATCGGACTCTCTACGACGTCATCAGTGAGCTGCGGCCGAATTGGGAGCGGCGACAGGTGCAAGGACACCTCGCCCGCTTTGGCTTTTCGGGTGACGAGTCGCAGCGTCGAGCCGAGACACTTTCTGGTGGGGAAAGGGCACGTGTCGCGCTTGCAATGATGGTTCTCAGCCGCGCAAATGTGCTTCTACTCGACGAGCCGACAAACCATCTGGACATCGAGTCAGTCGAGGGTCTCGAAGATGCCCTCGAAGCGTATGAAGGCACCATTTTGCTGGTGAGTCACGACAGAGCGATGCTCGAGGCTCTGACCTCTCGGGTGTGGGTTCTTCACGAGCACCATGTCACGGATTTTCCAGGATCCTTTGGCGAGTGGGAAGAACAAAGCAAAGAACGCGAACATGCCGCCGCCGTCGCTGCCTCTGAGGAGGAAGCCCTTCGACGCGTCAGGGAGCGAAAGACTACCCGAAGGCGAGAAGTCAAAGGCGACGAGAGTCGGCTCGCGCTTCGCGAAGTCAGACAGCAGGTTGAGAAATGCGAGAGACAAGTTGCCATGCTCGAGGGCAAAGTGGCTGAGCTGACAGCCCTGCTGGAAGACCCGGAGCTTTACACCACGCGGGAGGGAACGGATAAGTCCTTGGTTGCTGGGCGAGAACTGGATGAAGCCCGCCGCCAGCTCGACGCAGCGATCGACCAATGGACGGCTGCTACCGAACGGGCAGAACAGTTATCGGCGACCTGATCAGAATTCACCGATAAAACCGATTTCCGGTTCGAGGTGGTGGCCGAATCGCTGCTGCACTTTCTCCTGCGCGATGGTGATCAATCCTCGAACATCCTTGGCGGTGGCATTGCCGAGGTTGACCATGATGTTCGCGTGGATATGGGATATCTGCGCATCTCCGAGACGAAAGCCCTTCAATCCCACCTCGTCGATCAGACGCCCAGCTCCGACGCCTTCGATCTTCTTGAAGATCGAGCCCGCGCTAGGATGGTATTCAAGCCATGGGTGCTTTCCTCCACGCCAGCTCAAGTTCTCCTGCATGATGCGATGCATCACGGCTTTGTCACCGGATTCGAGCTGGAAGGTCACCGCGAGAGCGATGTCGCGCTGTTTGTGGAGCGTGCTTGTGTCGTAGCCGAATTGCATGTAGTCGCGATCGACAGTCTGACGCTTCCCGTCGTGCGTTAGCAGCTCGGCCGATTCGAACACTTCGGCGATGAACATCGTTCTCTCCCGTGCTGGTGCGGGTGAGAGAAAGTGAAGGTTCTGCCAAACCGCCCCGCCCACAGTACTCGGGATTCCAACGTAGTGCTCGAGACCAGACCAACCACGCTCCACTGCCTGGGGTATCAGCCTTGCCATCACGGCACCGCTCTCGACCCATAGCTTGCCGTCATCGAAAAATTTTAGATGACTCGATGTATTCCGGACTATCAACCCCCGGAATCCTTTATCGCCAATGAGGATGTTGGCGCCAAGACCCAGAACGAAATACTCTATCCCCAGGTCTTTCGCAGCAGTAACGGCCCCTGCCAGATCGTCGGTCGATGTTGCATCGTAAAAGAGATCGGCTGGACCGCCGATCTTGAATGTGGTGTATTGAGCGAGCGGCTCGTCTTGCTTGAGTCTCTTGCTGTCGAGTCGATCAATCAATTGCCCGTACGATTTCGCGCGGGCTTTTCCAGAATCTGACATGTCCGAAAGAAAAGGTGTCCTGTGGTGCGGCGCCACTCTGGCAATTCTGCTGTTAACCTGCCCAGTAACCCCAGCCGACGCCCAGAGAGCCGAGCTCGATAAGATCATCCAGCGAAAGGTCCTTGCGAACGGCCTCGAAATAATCGTGGTCGAGAACCACGGCGTTCCCTTAGCGACGATCGAGATCGACGTAAAGAACGGATCGTTTACTCAACCGCCGCAGTACGAAGGACTCGCTCACATGTACGAGCACATGTTCTTCCGCGCCGATTCGACGTTTCCAGACCCCAATCAATTTTGGGACCGCGCGTCCGATCTTGGAGCTGTGTTCAACGCCTCCACGGCCGAAGAGCGCGTCAACTACTTCATGACCGTGCCGGCGGAGAAGCTAGGGGATGGCATCCATCTGCTGTCCGCGGCGCTGCGCGCGCCTCTCTTTCGCCAAGACGAGCTCGAGCGCGAGCGGCAGGTAGTTATCGGGGAATACGACAGAAATGAATCCAGCCCCTTCTTTGCCCTATCTCGTGAGATGGATGCGAAGCTGTATCCCGGCAACTTCAGCAGAAAGGACGTCATCGGAGATCGGCAGATTGTTTCGACAACGACGCCTGAGAAAATGCGCACGATTCAAAAGAAATATTACGTTCCGAATAATTCTGCTGTGATCGTCGCGGGCGATGTAAACCCTGCCACGGTTTTTTCGCTCGTTGAGCGCGAGCTCGGGCAATGGGGCCGGGGCCCAGACCCATTCAGCACGGACCCAATCCCTGCGATTCCCGCTCTGCAGAAGAACGAGGCGGTAGTCGTCGAGGCTCCGGTTGGAGCCGTCACCGTTCAGATTCAGTGGCAAGGCCCAAGCGTTGGGCAGGATCCGAAATCGACATATGCCGCGGATGTCTTTTCAGACGTGCTCAACGACCAGCGCTCGCAATTTCAGCAAAAACTTGTCGATAGCGGGCTCTGGCAATCGCTCGGAGTAAACTATTACACGCTCAATCACACCGGACCCATCACGATCAGTGGGCAGACTTCAGCCGACCAACTGCGCGAAGCTCTTGCGGCGCTTTATGGGGAAATCGCCAAGTTCGATACACCAGGCTATTTCACCTCCGACGAGCTCGAAGCGGTGAAAGCACATCGGGCCGTCACATCGGCGTTCGACCGCGAGCGAGCCTCGGGTTTCGCCCACACTCTCGGCTTCTGGTGGAGCGTGGCGAGTCTCGAGTACTACATGGGCTACGTTGATAACATGGCACAACAGTCTTTGGCGGACCTGCGCGCATATGCGCGCAAATACATCGTCGACAAACCGCACGTCGCGGGAGTGCTCATAGCGCCAGATGCGAGACAAGCGTTGAAGCTCGTTCCAGGGGACCTCGTAATGGCGGGGACGCGCTGATGCTACTCTCAATAGCTCTTGCTCTGACGTCGCTGACCACAAGCTTCGACGTGTCCGGCGTGCACGTCATTCTGCGCCAGAACAATGCGAACAACGTCGTAGCTGCGAACCTTTATCTCCTCGGCGGCGCACGCCAGGTAACCGAGGCAAACGCAGGCATCGAACCGATTCTGCTGGAAGTTTCCGAGCGCGGAACGCAGCGCTATCCGAAGAATGAGCTTCGTCAGGCCATGTCGCGGCTGGGAAGCGAGATCGTTGTTGCCCCCAGCGCGGACTGGACGCTCTTCGGAATTCGATCGAGTACTGAAGTGTTCGATTCGACGTGGTCCATTTTCGCGGACAGGGTGATGCATCCGACTCTGTCAAAGGCGGAGATAAACGTCGTCAAGGCGCAATATCTCTCGGCTATCAGACAGCGGCGAGATGATCCCGACGCTCTTGCTGACTACCTCGCGGATAGCATCACGTACGTCGGGCATCCCTACTCGGTATCGGTTGTCGGAAATGAAAAGTCGATCCCAGCAATCGATTCCGCATCTCTGCGCGATTATCAACGCAGCCAGTTTGTAACGTCCAGGATGCTGCTGGTCGTAGTGGGGAACGTCGATCGCGCCCACATTGAGCGGCTCGTGAGTCAGTCGCTGGGTCGATTGCCTCATGGAAGCTATGCGTGGACCGCTCCGCCCCGCGTTCCCGAAGGGAATACCGCCGTAGTAATCGAGCGTCGGCAGCTGCCCACGAATTACATACTCGGCTACTACAGCGGCCCGCTTGCAAAGGGCGAAGACTACCAGGCGCTCAGAGTCGCAACCTCGGTTTTGACGGGCCGGATGTTCGCAGAGATACGAACGCGGCAGAATCTGACTTACGATGTTCATGCGCCGTTTGTGGATCGTGCTGCGACGACTGGGGGACTCTATGTCTCGACGGTCTCACCCGACACAACATTGAGGCTGATGCGTGCGGCGGTTGTCGACCTTCAGCAAGGAATGCTCGATCCCGCCGGGCTCAAACAGCTCGAAGAGCAATTCATAACCGAATACTTTCTGGACAACGAGACAAACGCTGCCCAGGCTGACTTTCTGGCGCGATCGCAGCTCTACGAAGGAGATTACCGGGAAGCAGATCGGTTTGTAGACGAGCTAAAGAGCATCACGCCCGAGGACGTGCAGCGAGTGGCGAGGAGATACATGAAAGGATTCCGCTTCGCGTACGTTGGAGATCCGTCCAAGCTAAAGCCACAGACCATAAGCTTGTTCTGACGCTCAGGCCGAGCGACAAACTTGTGCGGATGCGCTACTCCGCAAACTCCTCGGCCACGGCGCGTGGATCCATAGCCCCGCTATAAAGTCCCATTCCGATAATCGCGGCGGCAACGCCACGATCGGCCAGCGCACGAAGGTCGTTCACACTTCCAAGTCCTCCTGAGGCGAATACCGGAAACGCTGCCGTCTCCGCCAGATCTTCCATCAGGGGAAGGTCGGTTCCATTCATCGCATCTTCGCGATGTACAGCTGTCACGAGCACACCAGCCAGCGGAAGGCCATTGAGCTCCTCAACCAGATCCAGAACCAGCTTGGCGTGTGTGCGAGTCCAGCCGTGGGAAAGAACCTTACGGCCGCGAACATCGGCAGCGACGACAATACATCCCGGAAAGGTTGAGCTCATGTCAGAGATCCAGTCGGGATCTTCGAGGGCTCTCGTGCCAATTACGACGCGCTGAGCACCATCGCTTAAAAGCTTGTCGATTGAATCGCGACTTTTGATACCACCGCCAACCTGCACCTCACCGTCGGCGGCACTGAGAATCTGTTGGACCTGCGCACTGTTGTTCCCTCGTCCCGCGACCGCGTCGAGATCAACGACATGAAGATGGTGAAATCCGTACTGTCGCCAAGCGTCGGCAACCCCTACAGGATCAGGTATGCGAATCAATTCCTCATCGTACGATCGGGTGGATACCTGCACGCAGGCGCCACCCCGCAGATCGAGCGCGGGAATTGCGATCATGGCCCGCGCTCAAATGAGGCATAAGTCATTTGGGAGCGAAAGTGCTGCAATGATTGCGTCTTGGCGAGCTTGTGAATAAATTCACAATCTCGGAAGTCAATGTTGTCCATCGTTATCTATGCACGACTGTACGGCTCTGGAGGCCTGAAAAGATGCGGTTTTACGGATTCGCGGTTGCTGTTGGAGTAATTGCGCTTGGCGCTTGCGCAGGTGGAGAGAAAAATCCTGCTGACACCACTCATGTTGCGGTCGACACATCGGCTTCCTCGGCCTCGAGTACGACCAGCGCGACGACGACACCTGGCGGAGCGACTTCTGGCTCCGCGACGATGGCGCCGATCACCGGCACGACGCACGAAGTGAAAATGGTGGGTGATGCGAAAGGGTATCGCTTCGAGCCCGCCAATGTCACGGTCAAGCAAGGTGACGGAATCAAGTTTGTCGTAGCCAGCGGTGGCCCGCACAACGTAGCCTTCGACCCGGCCACGATCCCGGCCGATGTCAAGCCGCAGCTCGATGCCAATATGGGCACCGACAAAATGGGCGAGCTTTCGAGCAACATGAAAATGAATCCCGGCGACGCTGTCACAATTTCGTTCGCCAACATCAAGCCTGGTCAGTACCCGTTTCACTGTGTGCCGCATCTTGCGCTCAACATGAAGGGCGTTATCACGGTTCAGTAGCTTCTGGGGCGATTGAAGGACGGCGAGGGCGCAAGCTCTCGCCGTTTTCTCATTTTCGGGACTCCGAACGGTGCTTAGATTGCATTGTCGGTACTAGTACATGACATTCTCTCTCACCGTCGAGGCTTTCAGTCAAACCGGGCTCTCGCGGGCGCACCATACACCGTGAATCCTTGAGCAATGAACGTTCATAGCATTGCGCGAATGAGCGGTGGCTCGGCTTACCTTTGGATGGCTGCGCGGGCCAGAAACGCGCTCCGTCGAGTCGTAGTGTTCGGCATAGTCGGAGGCGTGGTATTTATCGCCGCGTTGATTGCATTCGTGCTCGTTCCCAGGAATGCTTCCAGAAAAGCATTAGCGGTGGCGGCACAGATCGAAGCCAAGACAGATTCGTCCACTGTCGTTGCGGCGAGAGACAGATATCTGGCGGAGGTAACGGCCACAGACTCGCTGCTGGATGCAACACGTAGAGCAGCCAATCCTCCACCAGCGCCGGTGATCGACACGTTTCCGCCAGCTGTGCGCGCGCAGAGAGATTCACTTAGCGCGGAGCTAGCAACGCTCAACAGGCTGATCGATCGCGCTGAAAATGCCCCGCTTCCCACCTCTTACCGCGCTCTGGCTGCATCGCCGGAGGTTGCCGCAGATCCCAAGGTAAGAGTTCTACTCGACTCGTTGGCTGACATCGAGCGGGATCGTAATGCTTTTGGAGCGGTAGGGACTGTGGATCCGGTTTACCTGGCGCTTACCTCAAGAGCGAACGCAATTGGTCGCTCAATACAGGCGATCGCCGACGCAAAAAGAGGTGAAATCAGAGGAAAGCTCGCACTGATCCGACCTACACCGGCGCCGGTAGTAAAACCAATCATCACCGTCGACACCACGAAGCTTCTCGCCCAGCGCGTGGCTGCACAACAGAGCTATAGCGCTGCGTCGCGGCAAGTAGATCTGCTCAGGCAGAAAAACGCGCGTATCGATCGTGAGACCGTGCGAGCGCGCGAGCTTGCAAATGTTGGAGCGCCGCCGTGGGCAATGCTTGCTGCGGCAGTCGTACTGGCGCTGGCGGTAGGGTTCGCGGCGTCATTTGGTACCGAGCTCAAGCGGCCTCACATTGCCGATCCGCGGGAAGCGGAACAAGTCAGCAGCGCTCGTGTGCTAACCGTCATCAAGCCGCCCGAAGTCGTGGTCGAGCGCAGTCGTCGACAGGCAGATGTCGAAGCGCCACCGTTGATCGATGTCGTTTCCGAGAGCTACAGGACCCTTTATCTCCATATCGCCTCGGTGGAAGCAAGTGTACCGATCGTCACAATAACGGGCGACGATCCGGGAATCGTCGCTACGGTTGCAGCAAATCTCGCTGCGTCAGCAGCGTATGAAGCGAGAAGCACACTCCTCGTCGATGTAGATCCGACCACGTGCAGTGTTGCGAGTGTGCTGCGTATCAGACCGGATCCCGGCCTGTCTGGAATCATTACCGGGACCGCTACGTGGCCGGAGGCGATAGTTCCGACGACGATAGGCCGTGACCGACCGTTGGATGTTCTCCCGAGCGGAACGAGACGCGCTGGAGCGCCAGAGCCAAACACCGTCGAAGAAGTAAGAAGAGAGCTAGCGCGAATGCAGCGCCGCTACGATTTCATCATAATCGCCGCTCCGACGAGCTACGTTCAGCGAAGCGCGAGTAGCATCATACCGGCACCGGATGTCATTTTGTGCGCGCGGGTAGCCCACACCACCGTCGGCGGGCTGAAGTCTGCCGTCGAAAGCCTCCGCGGCGCGGACATGCGCATCCATGGTCTCGTGCTCTGGGATGCGGAAATGCCCCAGCTCGAAACCCGTGAGGAAATGCTTGGCGCAGCGCGACAATCCGGAGCGTTCCAGCCCGAGCTCGCGACAGCCCAGTAGCACGCAATGGCCGAAACCATCCCCGATCTAAGAGGGATTCCCAAGCCTCGGGCATACCAGGAGCTCAAGGGCCATTCGAGTGCAATTCTCGAGGGCGTCACGGATCCAATCGCAGCGATGGCGACCATTGCCGCGTTAATACATCATGCTTTCGGCCATCTCTGGACCGGGTTTTACCGAGTAATAGAGCCGGGCGTTCTGCTGCGTGTCGGTCCGTACCAAGGCTCGCTGGGGTGTCTCGATATCACATTTGGCAGGGGAGTATGTGGAACCGCCGCAGCTGAGATGAGAACTGTCATCGTCCCCGATGTCGGGAAATTCCCTGGCCATATCACGTGCGACGCCAGATCGCGTTCCGAAATCGTAGTACCAGTTCTCGGACCCAAGGGTGATCTGATCGCGGTTCTCGACGTAGATTCTGAGCAACTTGACGCATTCGATAAAGAAGACCAGCGGGGTCTCGAGCAGCTTCTATCCTGCTTTGCGACGATGACCCGATGACAGTTACGGGATATTCTGACGTCATCAACCACGCTCTGGCGTTTGCGGCCAAGCATCACGACCGGCAGGTGCGGAAGGGAACGAGACTTCCCTACCTCACGCATCCGGCGAACGTCGCGATAATTCTTACCCGCTATGGACGCGACAATGACACAGTGGTAGCGGGAATTCTGCATGATGTAATCGAGGACTGTGTCCGCGATGGATACACGCGCGAAATGCTCGAGCAACGCATCGGCGATAAATTCGGACCCAAAGTTCTAGAGACCGTTCTCGCCGTCACGTATCGACGTCACGACGATGACGGCATAGAGCTCTCGGCGGATGAGCGAAAGGCCGACTACCTCGAGCGGTTGGGTATGGCGAATGAAGATGCCCGCTGGGTATGTGCGGCCGACAAGATCCACAACGCGTCGTCGATTGTCGCTGATCTGCGGCGAACAGTGGATCCGGAAACAGTGTGGAATCGTTTTGGCGCCGGAAAAGCAGGAACGGCACGCTGGTATCGGCAGGTCTACGAGAGATTGCGCGAAATCGGGTTTGCTTCCCCAATCATGATAGAGCTGGACCGCGCCTCTGGCGAGCTCGCTGAACTCGCGGCGGGCTCCGCTGTCTAGGCTATAACGGCGGCTTTCTTACTGCCGTATCTCCTCTCGACGTAGTCGTCGAGGATCCGCAGAAACTCGGGGACGATCGCGTCCCCCTTTAGCGTTACCATCAGCTTTCCGTCGACGTACACCGGAGCCTTGGGGTCCTCGAACGTCCCTGGCAGCGAGATGCCAATGTTGGCGTGCTTCGATTCTCCCGGTCCATTCACCACACACCCCATTACCGCAACCTTCATGTCGATGACGTCTGGATACCGCTCTCTCCACGTTGGCATCTGGTCCCGCAAATAGGTCTGAATGTCCTCGGCCATGTGCTGGAAGAAAGTGGACGTGGTGCGTCCGCAACCGGGGCACGCAGTGACCTGGGGGTTGAAATTCTGCAACTCGAGCGATTGAAGGATTTGCTGGGCGACGCGCACTTCCTCGGTACGATCTCCACCTGGACGCGGCGTTAGCGAGACGCGAATCGTATCGCCGATACCTTCGGTGAGCAGAATGGAAAGGGCCGCCGTGCTGGCGACGATTCCCTTGGAGCCAAGTCCTGCCTCTGTGAGACCGAGGTGCAGCGGATATTCACAGCGAGCGGCAAGGAGGCGATACACGTCGACGAGATCCTGCACCCCCGAAACCTTCGCCGAAATGATGATGTAATCGTGTCTGAGGCCGGTCTCCTCTGCGATCGCCGCTGACCGTAAGGCGCTCTGGAGCATCGCCTCGATGTAGACTTCCTTCGCGGTGCGCTGCTCGGCGGTGCGAGCATTGTCGTCCATCAGCGAAGTCAGGAGATCCTGATCCAGCGAGCCCCAGTTGACTCCAATTCTGACTGGCTTGTTGTTGTCGAGGGCGATCTGAACGATCGTGCGGAAATTCTCGTCTCTCCGCTTGCCGCCGACGTTGCCGGGGTTAATGCGGTATTTCGCGAGGGTCCGGGCAGCCGCTGGATATCGCGCCAGCAGCAGATGGCCGTTGTAATGGAAGTCGCCAATCAACGGCACCGATACTCCCATGTCTGCAATCCTGCCGGCAATCTCGGGCACTGCACGCGCTGCTTCGTCGTTGTTGACAGTGATGCGAACCAGTCTGCTTCCGGCACGATAGAGGTCCGCAACCTGAAGGGCGGTTCCGGGCGCGTCGGCCGTGTCGGTGTTGGTCATCGACTGGACGACGATTGGATGGGCGGATCCGATGGGGACGTCGCCCACCATCACGGATTCGGTTCGTCTTCGAGTTACAGTCGCCACGTATGCTTGCGTAGGGTGATTTTGAAAGCTAATTCCCTGGCCTGAGCGGTGCATGTAATGCGCGACACCTTCCCTTCCTCGCTGTTTCGGAGCTCAGATGCCTGACAATCCCGACGTTCCCGCAACACCCGCTGCGCCTGCGCCGGTAAAGAAGAAGCATCGGACGTTGCTTATGGTGCTGCTCGCGCTCGTGTTGATCCCCGCTGTGATCATCGCACTGTGGATCTGGGTAGCCTTGGGCTACACCTACGCCTCGGGAGAACGGGCCGGCTACGTCCAGAAGATTTCCAAGAAAGGATGGCTCTGTAAGACGTGGGAAGGAGAGCTGGCGATGGCGAACCTACCCGGGACGATGCCGCAAATCTTTACCTTTACCGTGCGGAATGACTCGATTGCGAATGTCATTGAGCAGAATATTGGCAAACAGGTGTCGCTTACCTACCAGCAGCACAGGGGGATTCCGACAACCTGTTTTGGCGAGACCGAGTATTTCATTACTGCCGCCCACAGGGTGGGCCCATAATCTGTCTATTGTCTGCTCAGCCGGTCCTTGCTATTTTTCCGCCAAGTCGAGCTGGGCGGGGCGGGCGTAGCCTAAACCTCCCTCTCAAAATCCAGTGCGGGGTTTAACGGGACCCGCATATCAGATTGTCGAGGGTCGGGCGTGATCCGCTCCCCAAGACACAATTTTCCAGGAGCAGGGAATGCGTACGACCGGCAAAGTGAAGTGGTTCAACGATGCGAAGGGCTTTGGCTTTATCACTCCTGACAACGGGCAGAAGGATTGCTTCGTTCACTACAGCGCGATTTCCGGCTCGGGGTTCAAATCCCTTGCTGAGGGAGATGCTGTGGAATTCGACATCGTCGAAGGTCAGAAAGGTCCGGCTGCCGAGAACGTGACGAAGGCTTCCTAAGCCACGTCGACTTCACTGGCACAATCTGGCGGGGCGTCTCAAGTGAGGCGCCCCGTTTTGCTTGATGACGGCCGACCCCTCTTCGGGATCGGAGCGATTTCCACGGCATGCTCGAGTCGCAGGAGCAGCTCGGTGCGGAATTCAGACAAGTCGAGCGCGAGGTTCAAGCCTTGCGGAGATTCGTACCGACCATCGTTCGCTGCCATGTCCTCGGCTACTCTTATCGCACTCGGCGTTGGCAGGGCAAGATCCTGGATCAAGGTTATGCTCAACGCCAAGACAAGCGAGCCATCAACTGTTAGTTTGCGAGAAATGCCTTGGCGTTCCTGAAGGACGCCAACCACGCGGTGGTGGGACAGCACATTGTCGAGCCACTTTGTTGACGTGCCCAAGGCAAGTGCCACAGTAGCAACGGTATACGCTCTAGCCACATAATAATCCTAATACATAAGGATAATTAAGCAACTTGCCACTCCCCCAATGAAACGGATCATTGAAGCACTTGCTCTTGCCTTTCTCGCGTTGCTCGGCGTAGCAGAATCTGGCTGGGCGCAAAAGACCTATGCTCTCGGAGTCGGCGGGGGTGTGGCTATTCCAGTCGGGAAACTCAGTGATTCGCAGAAAACCGGCGCCAACGGGATGGTCGTCCTGGCACTCGGCGCCGCAGAATTGCCGATCGGCGTTCGGTTTGATGGAGTCTATAACAGTTTCTCGCGAAACGATAAGACCTCGGCGAGCTCGTACAAATTTCGGGCGGCCGGGCTACTCGGCAATCTGATTTATGCTTTCCCCAGCGCGAACGCGAAGACCTATCTCATAGCGGGTGCAGGACTGTACAACATCAAGCTCGATGTTGCGGGCTCGAAATCAGAGAATCACGGCGGGCTCAACGCGGGGGCCGGGGTGACGTTTGGAGTGGGCCCGATCGCTACGTTCATTGAATCGAGGTACCACTTCATTTCACGAGCACCGGATAAAGGCGGCGTGATCCATTTCGTTCCGATCACCTTCGGGATCCTGTTTTAGCGAACAGAATCTGCCTAGATCGCGCGAAGCACGAGTTCGTTGCCACGTGCCGCTTCCGCTATAGGTCGCAACGCCTCTCGCGCGGCTCGCAATTGGGCTCGAACCGCAGTCGGTCCTGTACCTCCAGGAACCTCACGACGGGCCACCGATCGAGATGGCTCGAGCCAGTCCAAAGTGTCTTCTCCAAACAAAGAATGTGCTGACTTGAACGAGGCAAGCGGCAGTCCGTCCAGGTCGCAGCCAATTCGCTCACTCTCGCGAATCAGAATGCCAATCGCTAAGTGGGCATCTCGAAACGTAGCACCCCTCTCAACCAGATAGTCGGCAAGATCAGTTGCCATCATGCTGCTCGAGATCGCCGCGCGCATCCGCGGAATGTTGAACTGAATCTCCTGCACCGCTCCCGCAACGGCGGGCAGCACCAGAAGCGCCGTATCGACAGCGTCGAACAACACACGCTTGTCGTCTTGCAGATCCTTGTTGTATCCGCTTGGCAAACCCTTGAGCGTGGAAATCAGAGTTGAGAGGTCGCCTATGGCGCGCGCACCCGAACCACGAGCCAACTCCAGCGCGTCCGGATTGCGCTTCTGTGGCATCATGCTCGAGCCCGTCGTGAAAGCATCTCCAAATCGAACGAAGCCGAATTCGCTGGACCCGTAAATAATTAGATCCTCAGCAAGACGTGAGAGATGAGCTGCCATCATCGTGACGGCGAATAACAGCTCAGCGGCAAAATCTCGATCCCCAACCGCATCGATGCTGTTTTGAGATAGAGCATTGAAACCGAGACTTCCCTGCAAAAGCACGCGCGAGATTGGAAATGCGCAGCCAGCAATGGCGCCCGATCCAAGAGGGAGGACAGCAGCAGCCCGTGCAGCGGACGCAATTCGGGCGCGGTCTCTCTCGAGCGGCCAGAAGTGCGACAACATCCAATGGGCGCCGGAGACCGGCTGTGCACGCTGAAGATGGGTGTACGAAGGCATCAAAGCGTCTTCGAGGCGCCCAGCCTGATCCAGCATGACTTGCTGGAGAACTCGGGCGGCCGTATCGAGCTTCGCGCAAGCATCCATAGACCAGAGTCGCGTGGCTGTCGCCACCTGATCGTTGCGGCTTCGACCGGTATGAAGCTTTGACGCAACATCGCCGACCTCATCATGAAGCATTCGATCGATCAGCGTGTGCACATCTTCGTCGGAGGGAAGGGGGGCGGCGCCATTCGCCAGCTTGTCCGCGACCGCCCCGAGCCCGTTCTCGATCTTTTTGCTTTCCTCAAGCGTAAGAACGCCCGCGCCCCAAAGCGCTACCGCCCACGCTCTCGATAGATTGATATCGAACGGCCACAGGCGATAATCGATGCCGATAGATCGATTGAGCGCGTCAAGAGCGGCTGCCGTTGGAACAGCAAACCGGCCGCCCCAGAGCTTATGCGAAGTGTGATCCGACACCGTGAGAAGTCAGGCTATCGCTAAAGTCGGAGGCTTCATCTGCTTGTCCTTCGCTTCACTCTCCGTTCGAGACGCTGCCATCTCCTGATCGCGAATGGCGCGAACACGGGTCGATAGGCCGTAAAGTCGGATAAAGCCAGCCGCGTCGCTCTGTTGGTAAACATCGTCTTCACCAAACGTTACGAAACGCTCATCGTACAGTGCGTACTCGCTCTCGCGACTGATGACTGAAGCCGTTCCCTTGAAGAGGCGGAGTGTAGCTGAGCCAGTGACCCGCTCCTGGGTAACGTTCACGAAAGCGTCGTAACCTTCACGCTCGGTTGTCCACCAGCGCCCCTCGTAAACCAAATCGGCGTAACGCGGAGCGATGACATCCTTGGCCGAAAGCGTGCGCCTGTCGAGCACAAGCTGCTCGAGCTCGCTATGGGCCGAGTAGAGGAGCGTACCGCCGGGGGTTTCATAAACGCCTCTGGATTTCATTCCGACGAGGCGATCTTCGACGAGATCGATGCGGCCGATTCCATGACGGCCACCGATCTTGTTCAGCGTGACGAGGAGATCAATCGGATCGAGCTCGGCTCCGTTGACCGACACCGGAGTGCCAGCCTCAAACCCAATGGTCACTTCTTCCGGCTCGTCGGGGGCGTTCTCCGGCGCCGCAGTCAACATGAATAGATCTGCCGGTGGCGCCTCGCCGGGGTGTTCCAGCACTCCGCCCTCATGGGAGATATGCCAGATGTTCCGATCCCGTGAATAGATCTTGTCGCGCGTGGCCGCGACAGGGATGTTGTGGGCCTCAGCGTACGCGATCGCGTCCTCTCTGCTTCGAATATTCCATTCGCGCCACGGGGCGATTATTGGAAGGTCCGGCGCGAATGCCGCGTAGGTAAGCTCAAACCGGACCTGATCGTTGCCCTTGCCTGTGCAGCCGTGTGCTAGCGCATCGGCTCCAACCTGTCGCGCGATTTCAACCTGGCGGCGGGCAATTAGCGGTCTACCCATGGAGGTGCCCAAGAGATATTTGCGGCCGTAAACCGCTCCGGCTCGAAGAGTGGGCCAGACAAAATCCACCACGAATTCATGCCGGAGGTCTTCGATATAGCACTCATCGGCGCCAGACGCGATTGCTTTGGCGCGCACGCCTTCCAACTCTTCGCCCTGACCGATGTCGGCGGCGACGCAAATCACCCGGGCGCCATACTGCTCTTTGAGCCACGGGACGATGATTGAAGTATCCAGCCCACCGGAGTAGGCAAGGGCAATTGTGCGGACCACGGTTGCCTCAATAAGTATTCAGAATTACTGAATATTTAATCGATCGTGCTCTGCCCGTCAATGCTTTATCAGGGCTCGCCGGCCATCGAGCGGAGGCGCCGCATAACGCGGTCCCGCGCGGCGACGGACCGGCAGATTATCAAGATGGTATCGTCGCCTCCAACGGTCCCCAGAATGTCCGACCACCCCTCCCCATCGAGGGCTGCGGCAATCGGCTGGGCACCGCCCGGCACTGTCCGTAACACTAGCATTTCGCTTACACCGTCCAGTCGCAGAAATAACTGCGGCAGCAGGGTATCGAGAGCAGCTCGGCTTTCCTCGATGCTACCGTCAGTAACCGCGTAACGGGCGCCGTCGGGTGTTGGTACGCGAGCGAGCCTCAGCTCCCGCAAATCGCGGGAAAGGGTGGCCTGAGTGACGTCCCATCCCCGTTGTAAAAGGAGCTTCCGGAGATCCTCCTGGCTGCTCACGACTCTGGAATCGATGATCTCGAGGATCGTGTCGTGGCGTTCGCGTTTATTGGCCATTGGCTGAGTTTAGCACCACAGGGTTCACAGCGCGAGCGGAGGCAGCGGATCATTGACGATTCAGGTGTGTAATGTTATGCATTCACAATGCATAAAGTTCCGGTTGGCGTGCTTGGAGCCAGTGGCTACGCGGGTAGGGAGCTGTGCGGACTGATCGCGCGGCACCCGGGGCTTGACCTCGCCTTCGCGTCAGCCAATGAGCAACGCGGCCAGCGCGCGAGAATCGGCGGCAATGAGGTCACCTATATCGCAACGGAAGATGCTCCTCTAAAGGATGCGGAGATCGTATTCACCGCGTTGCCTCACGGGACATCGGCCAAGTGGGTGGTTACTGCTCGCTCGAGTGGTGCGCGGGTAGTGGACCTCTCCTCGGATTTTCGGCCGGGGGCTCAAAATGCTGCGGGCACACCTTACGGACTTACGGAGCTAATGCGTGCCAAACTCCCGGGAGCCGACATCGTCGCGAATCCTGGCTGCTATCCAACGGCTGTGCTCATCGCTATCGCACCGCTCCTGAAGGCGGGATGGGTGATGCCTGGAGCGACGATTAATATTTCGGCGGCGAGCGGAGTTACCGGCGCGGGCTACTCCGCTCGTCCGGACCTGCTGTTCGCCGAAGTTGCGGAAGACTTTCGGGCATACTCGGTTGGGAACGAGCATAGACATCTCGCGGAGATGCAGGCCGTCACCAGGGAGTTGGGCGGTCGAGAGAACGACATACTCTTTACTCCTCACCTGCTCCCAGTTTCACGTGGAATTCTGGCGACCATTACGGTGCCGATCAACGAGCACTCGGACGATCCTCTGCTGCTCTGGAGAGACAGCTACTCGGGCGAACCTTTCATCGAGATCGCGGATCAGCCGCCAGCGCTTCGAGACGTGGTTCGACGTAACGTTGTGCGCTTGAGCGTGACAAAAGCGGCTAACGTGCGCCAGCCCACGCTGATAATTATTTCTGCAATTGATAATCTGATGAAAGGGGCGGCCGGACAGGCCATCCAGAATGCCAACGTTCTTCTTGGACTTGACGAGCAGAAGGGACTGCCCGCGTGACGCGCGTCCTGAAGATGGGAGGACGCGCACAGGCAGATCCTCGTCTATTTCCGTTATTGAGCGAGGCATGGAATGAATCGCCCAACTCGCTTTGCCTCGTGCACGGCGGGGGAGACGAGGTATCGGCGATGCAGCGCGCGCTCGGACGCGAAGTAGCGTTCGTTGGCGGTCGCCGAGTCACATCGAAAGCCGACCTCGATCTGCTGCGAATGGTTTTGTCGGGCGTTGTGAATAAGAGACTGGTGAACGGTTTAGTGGCAGCCGGCGTTCCGGCGGTGGGTTTGTCGGGAGAAGACGGAGCGCTCATTACCGCTCACGCGATCGATTCCGCCACTCTCGGTTTTGCTGGACGCCCGACAGGTATCAATGTGCAGCTGCTTCGGACGATGATGGGCGGAGGATTTCTTCCCGTGATTTCTCCCGTAGCCTATGACGCTGGAGGCGCTGGAGGCGGGGCGCTGAACGTGAATGGAGACGATGCGGCTGCAGCTATCGCAAGCGCTCTCGGTGCGGAGGAGCTGGTTCTGGTCGCTGACGTAGAAGGAGTGCTCGACGATCGCGGCGAATTAATACAAGCGCTGACGGCAGAATCCGCGCGAGATCTCATCGAAAGTGGAACGGCCATCGAAGGAATGGCGGCAAAACTCGAGTCAGCCAGCTCGGCGCTGCTCTCGGGAGTCGAGCGGGTAAGGATCTGCGGACTTACCGGCCTTACAGACAGCAATCGCGGCACCTTTATCACTCAATCTCAGGGCGTTGCCATATGACGGGCGTCACATTGCCGATCGAAGAGAGAATCAGCGCAGAATCAGTCTCGCGTGATACGTCGCTCCTCGATACCTACAAACGCGCACCGATGGAGTTTGTCAGAGGAGAGGGAGTCGAGCTCATCGATGCAGACGGGAAGCGCTATCTCGATTTCGCAAGCGGAATTGCTGTAAACGCGTTGGGCTATGGCGACAGCGGAATCGCGCAAGCCATCACCGATGCGTTGAACACTGGACTCATCCATACGTCGAACCTTTATCGCACCTCGCCGGGCGAGAAGCTGGCCGCGCAGCTCGTCGAGCAGTCGTTTGCCTCAAAGGCATTTTTCTGCAACTCGGGTGCTGAGGCGAACGAGGGAGCCTTCAAGTTCGCAAGACGTTGGGCGCGGAAGGTCGGTACAGATGCCAAGGTCGAGATCGTCGCGTTGCGCGGAAGTTTTCACGGGAGGCTATTCGCGTCGCTCGCAGCGACTGATCGCCCGTCCTACCGTGCTCCCTTCCGTCCGCTTGCCGGCGGCATCTCGATTTGCGAGCGCGATTTGACTGATCTCGAAGCTGCCCTCGACGAGGAAACGGTCGCAGCGGTAATCGTAGAGCCGGTTCAGGGTGAAGGAGGAGTGCGTGTCCTCGACACCGATTTTCTGGAAGGGCTACGCGCTCTTACAGCCAAGCGAGAGATCGCGCTGATATTCGACGAAATTCAGTGCGGTCTGGGCAGAACGGGTCATCTCTTCGCGTACGAGAGAATCGGAGTGGTTCCGGACATGCTCACGATCGCGAAACCGCTGGCGGGTGGACTGCCAATGGGGGCGATTCTCGTCTCAGAAGAGATCGCCGGCGCAATCCAGCCAGGCGATCACGGGACTACCTTCGGTGGCGGTCCTCTTCTCTCAGGTGTCGCCTCCTACGTACTCGAGCGAGTTTCAGATCCGTCGCTACTGGAATCCGTTCGCCGAAACGGAGCATGGCTTGGCGAACAGCTTCAGGTAATTGCCGCCCGCTCCGGAAAGGTGAGAGCAGTTCGTGGAGTTGGCTTCATTTGGGGACTCGATGTGGTTGAATCCGCCGGCGACATAGTCAAACGCGGCTGGGATGAAGGCCTTCTCATGCTGACCGCCGGAGAACACACCGTTCGCATCTTGCCGCCCCTCGTGATGGATCGCGACGATTTGGTGCGTGGGCTCTCGATCATGGAAAGGATTATCTCGAGCTAGCACTGCCGGAGTCGCCAAGCCGGGCGTCTGCCGTTAACATATCGGAGACTTCTTCGAAGGATCTATGTCATCGACGAGTGGATCGCTCGTACGATTGCTCGCGCTCTTAGTCTCGGCGGCCTCGTGCGCACCGGCACCGGTGTCGACAGGCGCATCGACGCTGGCGACTGCTTCAGATACCGCCGATGCACGCCGCCTGTTCGAGGAGAATATCGACGCGATACACAAGCGTGATCGGGCTCGTTATCTCGGGACATACCTGCACACGAACGCGCTCGCTCGTAACGGACCGGCCGGACTTGAAATGGGCTACGAGGGCTGGAGTGCCCGACGCGATTCCACCTGGCCCGATACTCTCATCGCCAGAAATTTGCGTGTGTTGCCAGTTGCGCCCGGTGTCGTTTACGGCACGTACTGCTACACGGTTACGCAGCGCGACACTACATCCAGTGGAGTGTCAGAGCGTGTCTTCCTAAGAACTCCGGAGGGTTGGAGGATCGCTGTAACGACGGCGTTCGGATTGCCCGTCGGCGCGCCTGCGCAGTGCAAGTAGAAGCCTCGCCTAAGACTGGTGGTCAGAATGCGCTCCGGTAAAGTCTCTCTTCATTCGGTACTGAGAGCATTCGACGAAGCCGAGTTCGGTTCGAAGAACACGCTCAATCTGAGAGAGTCGTTACCTTCAGCCGCTGACGCACGCTATCGGACAGAAGCATGGCTGCGCGAGCGTCAAATCAGCCGCGCGAGCGAGGTACTCGTCATAACCGGTCGCGGAAATCAGAGTCCCGGAGGAGTTTCGCCCGTGCGTGCGGCGATCCTTGCTCTGTTCCATTCTCTCCGGCGGCGCGGCGTCGTGGCTGAATGGAAGGAGCATTCTGCGGGATCGTTCATTGTGAAGCTGGGGTCGATCTCTTCGCTGCTCGAGGCGCCGAGGCGCCGACGTGACCGCACATCGCGCCCGGCAGCGCCGGATCCGGAGTCACTACGACAACTCGATAAGACGACAATCGACTTGCTGCGCAGGCTCGCCATCCGATCTCTTGAAGCGCTTGGAATCCGCGACGCCGACAAGTTTGTGGAAGCAGAGATGCTTTCCAAATTCCATTCGCTAGCCGCATCAATGGACGGTGGCGTCGAGGCTGAGTCGCGGTTGCGTGATGCGATTAAGGCAGCGCTGGACCAGCTCGATGAATAAGGCTCTGCCCAACCGCTGATGGACCTTCCCCCACTCACATTATTTCGCATGACTAAACTCTGTTTCGCCGGCATGCTCGTGGTAGCTCTTCGCCTCGGCGCGCAAACGACGCCCGGTTACTCACCGCAATCGGCGATTGTTGAACGGTCGACGGAAGCGGACGCATTTGCCCGTGTTTCCGCCTCCAGTGCTTCCGTGCACTCGAGGTTTCTCTCACTCCAGCCGCATATGGCCGGAACACCAGCTCAGGCAAGGACTCGCGATTACGTAATCGACCAAATGAAATCCTGGGGACTCCAAACGGAGGTCCGTTCCTACCGTGTCTGGATGCCGCATCCCGTGAGCACGCGAATCTGGCGGATAGCGCCCAATCCAATAGAGCTCGATTTGAAAGAAGGTCCGATCTCCGAGGATACGACTTCTTCCGCTTTTCCTCAGGTGATGCCCTTCAACGGATACGGAGCGGCAGGAGATGTTCGTGGCGACGTCGTCTATGTGAACTACGGACTGATCGAAGATTACGCGCAGCTCGATTCGATGGGGGTATCGGTCAAAGGAAAAATTGTGATTGCGCGCTATGGACGCTCGTATCGGGGAATCAAAGCGAGAGAGGCGCAGAAACACGGCGCAGCAGGTTTGATCATTTACAGTGATCCTGCCGATGACGGGTTCGCGCGTGGCGATGTTTATCCCGTTGGTCCAATGCGGCCTGCCAATGGCATTCAGCGCGGCAGCGTGATGAACCCGGATGGTGATCCCAGCACGCCGGGCTACGCGAGCACGACGAACGCCCGCCGCATTCCACTCTCCGAGATGGACGTGCCCCACATTCCAGTGCTGCCGATCTCGTATGGAAATGCAGCCGAGCTTCTACGCGGGTTAGCTGGAAACTCGATACCTCAGCCCTGGCAGGGTGGACTTGCTTTCAGATATCACGTTGGGCCGGGGCCAGTACAGGCGCGAATCGCGGTCACAACCGATGCGACAACTAATCCTTATAAGGAGATCTGGGACACATTCGGAATCATTCGCGGCAGCGAGCTTCCGGACGAGATCGTGATGGTTGGGGGCCATCGCGATGCCTGGGGGCCAGGGGCAGCCGACAATGTCAGTGGAACAGTGAGCGTGCTCGAAGCAGCGCACGCAATTGCCGAGCAGGTGAAAGCCGGGAAGAGGCCGAAGCGTACTATAATCTTCGCAACCTGGGACGCCGAGGAGTGGGGGTTGCTCGGCTCCACGGAATTCGTCGAGGAAGACTCTCTTCGCCTGCGGAAAAATGCCGTTGCGTATCTCAATCAGGACGATGTCGCGCAAGGACCAAACTTCAGTGGGGGTGGCTCACCATCGTTGCGCGCATTACTGCGTGACGTGGCGAAGGAAGTTCAAGACCCCAGTCACCAAGGCAGTGTGTACGATGTCTGGCGGAAGAAAGCGAACCTGGCCGCCGACACACTCGAGCCACAAATGGGAGATCCTGGTGGCGGCTCCGATTTCGCTGGCTTCTACAATCATTTGGGAATACCGATAGCCGATTGGGGATTTGGTGGGCCTCAGGGTGTCTATCACTCGGCTTACGATTCGTATCATTGGATGTCCAAGTTCGGCGATCCGAACTTCGAGTATCATGCGACGAACGCACGCATTGGCGCGGCAGCGCTGCTTCGTCTCGCGAACGCAGACATCCTGCCGTACGACTATGTCGAATACGCTCGGACGATGAAACGTTTCGTCGGGCAAGTCAGTCAAGCAATTTCCGACAAGCACTGGAAACTGTCCGCTGCCGAACTATCCGACGCGGTTGGACGCATGGAAACTGCAGCTGTGATTTTTGCGGGAGTGCGTGATCGCGCGCTTGCCAGTCAGCTTACGGCTGGGAAGGAAACCCAGGTTAATGCGGCGCTGCTCGAAGTTGAACGGGAGCTTACAAGACCGGAAGGGCTTGTAACGCGGCCGTGGTTCCGAAACCTCATTTACGCTGCTGACGAGAACAACGGCTACTCGACGATGGTCCTGCCATCGGTGAATGAGGCAGTGCGAGCTGGAGACGTAACGATCGTCGGAAAAGAGCTGAAGGATCTCTCTCAACGTTTCGATGCGGCAACGCGTGCATTGCAAATGGCAACAGGATTGCTACAGAAAAACTGAAATGCAGCCTGGAGAATTCGCTCCATCGCAGGCCCGGACATTGCGATGCACCCAGGTCGACGAGAGCAAGGACCGGAAGGAAGTTGATGCAGACTATGCAACGAGTAGCGAGACGCTCGCGTCTCACTTCGGATGAAGTCCTGCCAATTGGCGCCTACGGCGCGAAGGCCACATGGCCGGCTGGATTTCAACTCTATCAACGCGGCGCCGCGGCAGACGGCGTTTTCATCGTGCTCGATGGGCACGTGGTCCTGCGCAACAAGATCAAAGTCGGTCGGGGATTTGTGCCGGTGATCGCCACATCCGGACAGACCTTCGGAAGTGAGGGACTCTCTCCGAACAGTCACTATGTCACGGACGCCAGCGCATCGGAGGAAACGAAGACGCTGTTTCTCAGCAGCGCCCAATTCCGTGCCTTCGTTCGCGAACACCCCGCTCAGACACTTCCATTGCTCTCGCAGATAATGTCCGAGCGCGCGTACTTGCTGGAGAAGCTGCACGAGCTCGCGGCGCTGAACGTCGACCAGCGGCTTGTCTCGACATTGACGCACCTCAGCACGGATCGCAGTTTCACTGGCGACGACGGACGGCTGAAGCTCGAGAACAGTCATCACCGCCTTCTCTGTGAGATGGTGGGCGCGACTCGCGAATCGATTGCGCTCGCGCTGAGCCGGCTGGTTTCGGCGGGAATAGCGGAAAGAAGGGGAATGACATTTCTGATCGAGCCGACTTCCCTGGCAAATGGTGGCAATGGGAACGGGCACGACAGCGAGTCCCCGCTGTCGATGGGGAGAGAGCTACCACCATCCTGAGATTGAATGGATGAACCGCAGAGGAGCGCTGCAGCTCCCATAATACGCGGTGCGCAAACGATCGATCTGCAGGAGGAGGGCTCCCCGGGAGTTCTCCTCCTGCATGGTTTTGGAGACACGCCTCAAACGCTAGCGCTTCTCGCTCGAAGTCTGCACAAGTCGGGATACAGCATCTACGCGCCGCTGCTTCCGGGGCACGGGCGCAGTATGGCCGCCTTTGATGAGTCGCGTGCGCGCGACTGGATAGAAGCGTCAAAGGCAGCGTTCTCGGAAATGCGTGCTCGACACGAAACTGTGTCTGTCGTTGGGCTTTCGATGGGCGGCGCGCTGGCGGTACTAGTTGCCGCCGAGTTCGACAGGATTCCGGCGCTCGTTCTGATCGCACCGTACCTCAGTATGCCGCGTGTGCTGAGAATCGCCGGGGCGACCCATTGGCTGTGGGGTCGATTTGCAGGAGCGGTCAACGCAAGAAACCCACGCTCGATTCGCGATCCAATCGAACGCGAGAAGAACCTTGCTTACGGCGCCGTTACCGGTCGCGCGTTGTTCGAACTATCGAGAGTCGTGCAGCTTGCCCGAAAATCACTCGGTAAAGTCAAATCCCCGACGCTCATAATCCAGTCTCGTGAAGATCCGCGTGTTTCACCGGGGGTGGCTGAATTTGCGATCAATGCGCTTGGTGCCCCGGAGAAAAAACTGGTATGGACCGAGGGAGCTGGGCACATCATCACCGTCGACTACGGCCGTGAGCTCGTGTTCAGCGGAGTCGAAAAATGGCTGACGATGCACCACAGCTATGGCGCGGCAGCCGCGGCCAGAACGGCTGCCGAACGCTTTGAAAACTAGAACCGATCCTGGACGAACTCCGTAACCGAATCGACTGCGCGTTCGCCAAGACCAGCAGCCTGTTGCACTACGCCAGTCGCTACGCGCTTCACCCGGGCCACGGGAGACTGCGTTCGACGACGAGAACGGCCACTGCTTGCGCGCTTACGTCCTGTGCTCTTCCTTCCTCCGCCCTTGCGTCCGCCTGTTTTGCGCGCGCTCGACTTCCGCGACGAGGATTTGCGGCCTCCACTTTTGCGACCGCCACGGCGCCGCGACGATTTTCTTCCGCTCGATGATTTGCGTGCGCTTCCCGCGCGACTTCTGGTCGAGCGCTTGCGAGCGCTCTTACGTCCGGAGGATCCGGACCGCGACCGCTTTTTACCACCACTTCGACTGGATTTTTTGGCTGCAGCCATAGGAAACTCCGTGTAAGACGTTTGTAGAACCGATAGCAAGATTCGCGCACAACACTACTTGAGGAGTCAGGAGGACTGTGTGTCAGCGCATCGACGGCCTCTCGGATTACCGCACAATGCGTGACTCGCCATGTCGCATTATCCAGAGATCTTCGCTGTTGCGACCCGCCGCCTGCCACAGCTCGCGCATACGTCGTGGCGGTTCATCCATGGGTTCGTCTGTGAGCTTGAAGGTGCCCCAATGCGCGGCTGTCACCAGAAGTCGCTTTCCCTGCTGACCACCATCAATTTGCGCAACAGCGGCTATACAATCGTCCGGACTCATATGCACCGATCCCATGAACCAGCGGGGCTCATAGGCGCCGATTGGCAGAATGGCGACGTCGAACGGGCCGTATCGCGCGCTGATCGTGGCGAAATCGGGATGGAGCGCGGTGTCACCGGCGAAGAAAATGGAGCTGTCAGCGGCTCGCAGCACCCAGCCGCACCACAGCGTGGTGTTTCGCTTACCGAGAGTTCGACCCGAAAAATGCTGTGCGGGCACGCAGGCCAATCGCAATTCGCCCAGTACGCTTTCCTCCCACCAGTCGCGCTCCGTTACTTCGCGAGCTCCGCGTCGGCGCACGAAGTCCGCGAGTCCCAATGGTACGTACCAATTTGCCGCAGGGAAGCGTTCAGCCAGGTGTGATACGGTATTGGAGTCGAGATGGTCGTAATGGTCGTGCGAAAGGACGACGACGTCGATCGGTGGCAGCCGATCAAAGTCTACAGCTGGTGGCACCCACCTTCGCGGGCCGGCGAACTGTACCGGTGACGCTCGATCACTCCATATCGGGTCGGTCAACACATTCAGTCCGGCAATCTGGATGAGAAAGCTCGTGTGACCGACCCACGTTATAGTGGTTTCGTTGGGAGCGGCGCGCGGGATCACATATGCCGCGACGGCTCTTGTGAACACGCTTGGATCGGGATCGGGGCGGCGGGGGTTCCTCCGTCTCTCGATCAGCGACCATTTGATGAAATCGAGAAAACCGTGCAACTCGGCGGAAGGCCACGGATTCTTGAATCCACCGCCAGGTCGATGGTGAGCGGGAGGACACGTGAACTGACCGCCGGACGCTCCAGATTCTGCTCCAGGTGCGCGACAGATTTCATCCCGACCAGTGCGGCGGCCACCGGGAGCGACTGCGCGAATGCTATCGCGCGTCGGGCGTCGCTGTTGAAGCCGGGAAAGGCCGAGTTAAGCTGCACTGGAAGTGAACGTGTGAGCTGTGACTGCATGAGTGTGGCGCTTCCCACGACTTCTAGTCCGAAGTGATGCGAGGCTTCGAGCAGAGAAACACGCTCAGAGCCCACTTTCTGAGTCGGAACCCGTACTGCCTCCGTCATCACGAGATTGATAGGGAGCTGGATGATCTTGAATGCGTGATTTTCACCACCGACCTCACGTGCCACCGTAACCAGCTCTTCGAGGCTTAAATGATTGCGAGCTTCAGGTGCAACGCGAAACCCATTCCACGTCGAGCAGCCGTAACAGCCGACCACGCCGCGCTCGACCTGCTGCTCCAAGGTCGAGAACGCCGCGGCCATCACGTCCAGGAATTTTGATCGCGGCAGAACATCGAGCTGTTGCTCGGGGTTGTGCAGATAGTAAACATCGATAAAAGTGAGGCCGAGATTGCGACGGCTACGCTCGATCTGATCATTGAGATATCCGGGAGTTAGACAGTGTCCACCGGATATCACATCATCTGGCTGCATGACGCCCGGGCGGTAGTACTCACTATCGAGAAAGCCCCGGTATCCCTCCTTGGTGGCAGGCGGGACACGATCGAGCGGTATGTATCCGCCTTTCGTGCAGATCACCACCTCGTCGCGCCTGAGGTTGCCACGCGAAATCAGGATGCGAACAGCTTCCCCGATCGTTCGTTCCGAGCGCTGACACCTGTAGTTGATCGCCGTATCCAGAAGGTTTACCCCCTTCTCCAGAGCGGCGATGACCGTCGCTGTGTAGCGGCCATCTTCGACGTCATCGCACTCGCCGAGGTACGTGCCCAATCCGAGCGACGAGACCATCGTTCCGTCCGCCAGCTCGCGATAGAAGTGATCGCCCTGGCGTTTCTCGAATCGTTTTCTGAACCGCCGAGTACCCTCGGCGGTGGCACGTCCTGGGAGCAACGGTTGCAATCCTTTCGTCCGACTCATTGCGGAGAGGCTACGGATGACTGTCAACTCTCGCAAGGTGGGTGCAACGCCATTTGCCCCTTACGTTGCGAAGGGCGTGTTTACAGCTTACGCACCTATTCAACCCAGAACAGTGTCCAACGTGAAGCATTACGCCTTTCTTGTAGCTGCGGTCGCGGCCTGCGCGGGTCCACGACCAGTCGTGCTGGCGCCGGTGCGCATGGAAACTCCGTCAACCGTCAGCTCCACGAAACAATCCTCCGCCGTTTTCGAGACCCAGCGTGATGATCCGTTCGCAACTACCAACCGGATCGACTGGCCTGGCCCAAACAGCTACCGCTCTGCCGCGGGTGCGCCAGGGCCAGACTATTGGCAACAGAGAGCCGATTACACGATCAGCGCTTCCCTCGACACGGCAACGACCGAGCTTACCGGCTCCGTACAAATCAGGTATACGAACAACTCACCTGATACTCTTCGATACGTTTGGCTCCAGGTCGATCAAAATCTCTACCGGACCGGAAGCAAAGGCTCTGCGCTTTTCCCGGCAGACTCTCGATGGGGAGTGAGAGGGTTTCAGGGCGGCTACGACTTGACTGATGTACGTGTGGGCTCGACTCCCGCGCAGCCGAGAATCAACGACACGATGATGCGCATCGATCTGCCCACTCCTTTGCTGCCCAAGGGCGGTAGGGTGACCATTTCGATGGGCTACTCATTCAGAGTGCCGGAGCATGGGTCAGATCGCATGGGAAGGGACAGCGCGCTGTACGAAGTCGCACAGTGGTATCCGCGTATGGCCGTCTATGATGACGTCCGGGGCTGGAATACAGATCCATATCTGGGTCAGGGTGAATTCTACCTGGAATACGGAGACTTTGATTATTCCGTAACAGTTCCGGCTGGATACACCGTTGCGGGAAGTGGCGTGCTGCAGAACGCCAGCGAAGTTCTGACCGCCGAGCAACGTCGTCGCCTCACTGCGGCATCGGGAAGCAGTGATGTCGTCCAGATCATATCTCGGGGCGAAGCCGCCGCGGCAAAAACTCGAGCCGTTCCAGGTACAAAGACTTGGCGCTTTCACGCCGAACACGTGCACGACGTTGCCTGGGCTGGCGCCCCCGATTTCAGATGGGACGCGACGAGCTGGAACGGGATTCTTACGCAGGCCTACTATGAGTTTCCCAAGTCAGGAAAAGCGTGGGAAGACGCGGCGGAACAGACACAGTGGACAATCAAGCAATACTCACAGCTCTTTTTCCCATTCCCTTACCCGCAGGCGACCAGCGTTGCCGGGCCTGTAGGTGGAATGGAGTACCCGATGTTCGTGATGGTCGGCTACGGCAACGACGATCCGGCATCGATCTTCGGGACCATCAATCATGAGCACGGGCACGAATGGTTTCCGATGGTCGTCGGGTCCAACGAGCGTCGTTATGCGTGGATGGACGAGGGGTTCAATACATATCTCAACGCGTTTGCTCTCGAGGCGCGCTATCCTGGACAGGATGTATACGCGGGCTATCTGAAGAACTGGGCCGATGCAGTGAGCAAGGGAACCCAATCGCCCCTTATGACCGCGCCGGACAACATCGATGCAGCCGCACTGGGTGCAATCGGTTATCGGAAACCGGCGGTGGTGCTGTTGACGCTGCGGAATCACGTCGTAGGAGCTCAGGCGTTCGACGATGCGTTCCGTGAGTACATCAGAAGTTGGGCATTCAAGCATCCAACGCCGGGAGATTTTTTCCGCAGCATCGAGAATTCGACCGGTGAGGACCTCTCCTGGTTCTGGCGAAGCTTTTTCTATACCACCGACGTTCTGGACATCGGAATCGACAACGTTTCGACGCGGACATCCGAGGGCCAGAGATTCGCGACTATCTCACTCCGACGTAATACCTCGATTCCATTTCCGGTGCGACTGCGTGTCGCTTATGCGGACGGATCGACCCAGGATTTCTCCCTGCCGGTCAATATTTGGGCACGGGGTAACGTGTTCGATGCAGTGCTTCCGGTCCGTGCTCCAGTGACCGGAGTGCGGCTTTGGCCAGACCCTTCGGTTCCCGACTGGAATTCGTCGAACGACGTTTGGGGCAATCCACCGCGTGCAAACGCAGTCGGACCGGTTACGCGCAGGTAACGTAGTCGTTTGGATTAAGGGAGCCCGTCCGATAGATTGCTGGTGTAGCCTGATACTCGATCACTGGAGTACGTAATGCCGGATTTTGGAAGCTGGGCGACCGCCTGGTGGAAGCCGATTGTGTTCATCATCGTTGCGGGTCACCTGACCAATGTTTCGGTCACGTTGTTTCTTCACCGCGCGCAGACCCACCGAGGCGTGAAGTTGCACTACCTTGCCGCCCTGCCCATGCGGATCTGGCTGTGGCTCTCGACGGCCATTGTCACAAAGGAGTGGGTGGCGTGCCATCGGAAGCACCATGCTTTCGCCGATCGCGAAGGCGATCCACACAGCCCACTCATGGAAGGACTGCGCAACGTCGTTCTCAAGGGCGCCTTCTACTATAGAAAGGCAGTTCGCCAGCCTGGAGTTCTCGACAAGTACGGCAAAGGAACGCCGAACGACTGGCTCGAGAGACATCTGCTCTCTCCCCTGAACTGGGTGGGCATTCTCGTGATGCTTGCCGTAGATATCTACCTATTCGGCTTCTTCGTCGGACCGCTCGTTTGGGGTGTACAGATGATCTGGATCCCGTTCTGGGCGGCTGGAATCGTCAATGGCGTGGGGCACGCTGTTGGATATAGAAACTTCGACGTAAAGGACGAGAGCCGGAATATCTCGCCCATTGCTATCTGGCTCGGCGGCGAGGAACTGCACAACAATCACCACGCCGACCCACACTCGGCAAAGTTCAAGGCGAAGTGGTATGAGTTCGATATCGGGTGGGCTTACCTGCGATTGCTCTCGCTTTTCGGACTCGCTGAAATTTCCTACGCCCGTAGGTAACCCGGCGGGTGCCTGAGACTGTAACCTGCGCGCGGTGCGGCCAAACGCGCGCAGGATTTGTGAAGCCGCCGTTCCCGGGGCAGATCGGAGCACGAGTGGTCGAAGAGATTTGCACTCAGTGCTGGGCAGACTGGCTCAAGCAACAGACGATGCTGATCAATCACTACGGCCTGAACGTGATGGATCCCCAAGCGCGTTCCTTCCTGACGAAGAACATGACCGCGTTCCTCTTTAAAACCGGCGCGTCTTCCGACATCGATACGAGCAAGAAAGGCACGATCAGCCATTAATGGCGTTCGCGAAGCGAGCTCTTGCTCTGGCGCTGCTGGGAGTAGCTCCAGGTTGCCAAACAGCCGGCGCCAATCGAGGCGACAGGGCGACGGACGCACTCGCCTCCTCACGCTGGACAGATTCTGTCCTGGCATCGCTCACTCTCCGTGAGAAGGCAGCTCAAATCGTATGGCCAAGCATCTATGGCGATTATGTGTCCGGCGATTCGCCACAATGGCGCAGGCTGACGGACTATATCCAGAAAGAAAAAGTTGGCGGATTCACAATTTCCGTCGGCTCTCCGATAGAAGTGGCAGCGAAGCTCAACGCGATGCAATCGATGAGCAGCATTCCACTTTTATTCGGTGCGGATCTGGAAGCCGGGGCAGGATTTCGGGCGCGAGGAGGATACTTTGTGCCGAATGCGATTGACCTCGGGGGTGCGATTGTATTTCCGCCGGAGATGGCTGTCGGTGCAACTCGCGACACCACGCTCGCTTACGAGATGGGACGGCTGACGGCGATCGAAGGCCGCGCGCTAGGAATACACATCGCTTACGCGCCGGTACTCGACGTCAACAACAATCCTGACAATCCTGTAATCAACACCCGATCATTCGGCGAAGATCCCCAGCTCGACGGGCGTCTGGGCGTCGCATTCATACATGGGCTGCAGGATCACGGTATGATTGCGACCGGAAAGCATTTTCCGGGACACGGCGACACTGGAGTGAATTCTCATCTGGCGTTGCCGATAGTAACTGTGAGCCGCGCCAGGCTCGATACGGTGGAGCTGGTCCCCTTTCGCGCAGCGGTCAACGGCGGCGTTGGAGCGATAATGTCCTTCCACGGTGCGATGCCGGCGCTCGACTCCTCGAATATTCCTGGAACTCTTTCGCCCAAGGTTTTGACTGAACTGCTTCGGGGAGAGATGGGCTTCAGGGGCATCATCATATCCGACGCCATGGACATGCGCGGCGTGCTGGATCAGTTCGGCGCGGACGAAGCTGTGAAGCGGGCCATTGCGGCGGGCATTGACGTACTGATCCAGCCCCTCGACGTTCCGCAGACGATCGATGCGGTGGTCGCCGGTGTGCGCGAGGGTCGATACACCGAAGCGCGACTCGATTCCTCCGCACGAAAGGTTCTCAACATCAAGAGCAGGCTCGGGCTCGCGCAACGCAAGCTGGTCGACCTTAACACTTTACGCTTTTTGGTGGGCGACAGCTCGAACTTGCAGGTCGCACGGCGAATTGCCGAAAAATCGATTACGCTCGTCAAGGATTCTCTGCGGGAAGTGCCAATGAGCAACCGGAACGCGAGAGTTCTTTCCATCACGCTAGCGCGGCGTGCCGATCTGGCGGCGGGAAATGCGTTCAACGCGGAGCTTCGAGGAGCACTGCCAAATTTGCGCACCGAGTTCGTCGCGACAGAAGACGCGTCACTCAATTTCCCGCGTCTCATTGCCGCAGCAGATTCCGCGGACATTACAATCGTCGGCTCTTACGTCGGTCAGAACTGGGATGCAGTGACGGCGAGTGCGCCGCAGGCGTTTGCGACTTTTGTCCAGACACTGATGCAGCGCGGAAGAAAGCCGGTGATAGTCGCGTTCGGAAATCCGTACCTGTTGCAGCAATTGCCCTGGGTCGGCACGTATCTCGTTGCGTGGGGTGGCTTTCCGGTTTCGCAGACCGCAGCGGCGCGAGCATTGCTCGGCACTTCCGCGATCTCCGGTCGTTTACCGATCAGCATCCCGCCATATATAGGGCGCGGTGTTGGAATAGAGAGAACACTGCAGCCTCAGTAACTCTTCGGTTGTTTATCCGCGAGCTTGGCGTACGTCGCAAAGAAGATTGCTTTCGATTCTCTGTTGACGGTTTTGCGATGTAATCGTATATCAAGGGTCGCCTACCTCGATGATCGCCAAGATGGCGACATCACCAAAAAAAATCTTGATACAGTCTTGACTTTAGTTGCATTATGTGACTAATTCGCTTGCAGCATGCGCGAACGCTCAAGGACTGCCCGTTATAGTGTCGATGTCGTTTTGGTGACGGCGATGGGAAACGAGCTGGCGGTTCTTCTGACGCGGAGCTCGAGCGAAAGAGAGCGATGGTCACTGCCGTGGCTAGCACCGCAGGCAGGCGAATCGCTCGATCTTACGGCAGCGCGGGTAGCCGAGGATGCGTTGGGCGAGCCCCCGATCTGGATGGAGCAGATCGGCGCGTTTGGAGATGGAAAGCGTCATCCAAGCGACCTCGAAATCTCGGTCTCGTTCGTGGCGCTGGTTCCGCATGAGACGGCGTCGCCAAGAGCTGGCTATGCCTGGTTTCCCATCGCAGACCTCCCAGCGCTATCCCCACGCCAACGATCGATGGTGGACGCGGCCACGCGAACCATCCAAGGCCGGCTCGATCAGGCCCCGATAGCTTTCCGACTTCTTCCATCAACGTTCACCTTGAGCGAGCTACAACAGATGTATGAGTTGCTGCTCGGTAAGCGCTTGCATAAGGCCAGTTTCCGCCGTGCCCTTCAGGCTGCCTGGCTCGTCGAACCTACAGACGAATGGCGTAGTGAGGGGAGGGGTCGGCCCGCACAACTCTTTCGGTATGCACCGAAGAAAAGGCGTAGGCCCCACCGCGGGGTGAGGTTCGATTTCCTCTATCCCTGACCCAGTAACGGCCCGGTATCAACGCCGGGTTAGGCCTCGGAACCTCTTGCGTTGACGGTGTATTAGTTGCAATGTGTACCTAAGGCTGAACACCCTGGATTGGGAGCCCGGTAACTATGCTGGCGTATCTGGATAGTTTGTGCGCAGCACTGCTCGCACGAGATAGCTCAGAGATACAACGGCTTCTTGCACTTCCCGCGGCGCGCGATCTGCCGCGTAGAGTGCGTGAAGAAGCTGTCGCAATCTCCCGCGCCGGCAACCGCAGCTTCATG